>QMCE01000532.1_pt1 | contig 19527 bp, 14 predicted proteins | sample 1821851 | NCBI WGS metagenome assembly QMCE01 (sample SAMN09453174, study PRJNA476694) | Termite gut metagenome, whole genome shotgun sequencing project. | isolation source: worker | host: Odontotermes sp. | place: South Africa:Pretoria | collected 2016-01-28
CCATTCCAGGACGGCAACAAACGCACCGCGCTGCTGGCGGCGAATCACGCGCTCGGCGCCCTCGACTCACACGACTACCTCATGCCACCCTCTGGTGCCCGTTTCCGGCGGTTCACCGATCAGTTGTTGGAATACTACGGAGCCGGTCTGGAAGGAGCCTCCTTCAGCGACGACGACACAGCGCTGCTGGGGTTTCTCGATATCGCCCTGTCGACCTGACCACGGGCCACGCGATCGACGGTCTCAGGCGTCGGCTGTGACGCCGTCCAGCCATTCGTCGATGAGCGTGCGCGCGATGGAACGCGGCGGGGGCGGCGCGATTTCGCCCGACGCGATCCCCGCACGGTAGTCGGCACGGGTGAACCAGCGGGCGCGTTCGATTTCGACGTGATCGACGGCGAACGACGGATCGCTCGTGTGCGCGTGGAACGCCAGCATAAGCGAACGCGGGAACGGCCACGGCTGCGAGCTCGCATAGCGAACGTCGTCCAGGCGCAGGCTCACTTCCTCGGCCAGCTCGCGGTGGACGGCCTGCTCGAGCGACTCGCCCGCCTCGACGAACCCGGCGAACACCGACAGGCGACCCTTCGGCCACGACGCCTGCCGTCCGAGCAGCAGGCGGTCAGACGGGTCGTGCACCGCCACGATGACGGCGGGGTCGGTGCGTGGAAATAGCTCGCGCGGGCAGGACGGACACAACCGCACGTGCCCGCCTTGGGCGGGCCGGGTCGGCGTGCCACAGGTCGGGCAATAGCCGGCCGACGCGTGCCAGCGGGCCAGCGCGACGGCCTCGAAGGCGAGCGCCACCTCGTCATCGGTCAGGTCGCCCAGGAAGTCGCGCAACGATCTCATCACCAGCGGCGATGCGCCGCGCCCCTCGTCGTCGACAGGGTGGCGCGACGTCGCCTGGCCGTCCGCCGCGCCGGACCGCGTCCCGCCGACACCACAACACTCGGCGGACACACCATCGGCTGGGCCACTGACACCATCCACCCGAGCGTCCACCGCCTCGGTGCGCTCCTCGCCAACACCACGATCAGCGGGCACACCACCATCTGGCCCACCGACGCCGCTCGTCTGGGCGTCGGTCCCAGACGTCCGATCGTTCGTCGGCTCAACCCGGCCGTCAGCCGCGCCGATGGTCTCATCGCCGTCCGCCCGGACGTTCATCTCGCGTCGTGGCACCGCCGCACCACCGGGTTCATCCATCAGGACGGCGAACACCGGCACCTTGCGCTCCTCATCCCCCGAGCAGGGGCGAGCGCCACGGGATGATCCCGGCGCCGAAGCATCGGCGGCAGGCGAGCCTTCCTCGTTCGCCTCAGGATCTTCACCCGGCCAGCCGGCGACCAATCCCAGGAAATAGCAACGCGCGGGGTCGTACGGCACGGCCAGCTCGGTCGCCGGGCACCACCGCAACCGGTCGTCCACCCAACCGACTTGGCCGCGCCCGTCCACCTGCATCACCCAAGCGTTCGGGTCGTCCCACTGGCGGGCCACCCATTCGTCGTCGACACGCTTGTCCACGCTCGCGTCGAGCATGCTCGCAGTTGACCAATTCCTCACGCGGTCAGGTTAGCCCGTTTACCTGGTTGTCAGCCCCACCCACGTCCCAAGAACAGCCGCAAGAACCTCGTTGCTCATTCGCGAACAACGCTCAACACCGGTGGGCTGACACGACTAAGGCAACGTGCGAACGCGGAGCGTTCTTGGATGAGCCAACCAAGTCCCCAAAACACCATCGCGCCGGCTGACGCGACCGACGCAAAGCGCGAACACCGAGCGTTCCTGGACGAGCCAACCAAGCACCCAAGGCACCCTCCACACCGGTGATGTCACAGGTCGCTCATCAGCCGCTCCAAGTCCGTGCGCCCGGGCAGTGGGGCCTCCGGCCGCACGACGCGACCGTTCCGCAGGTCATAGAACACCGCGTCCACGCTGGCGGGATCGACCCCTGTGAGCTCGGCCCAGGCCAGCCGGTAGCAGGCCAACTGGAGCGGGTCGGCCTGGCGGGCGTCGCCCGTCTTCCAGTCGACCACCTGGTAGGCGAAACCGTCGCGTCCCGGGAACACGGCGTCGATGCGGCCACGCACCACTCGTCCGGCCAGCGTCAGCGTGAACGACGTCTCGACCGCCACCGGCACGGCGTCGGCGTAGGGGCTGGCGGCGAAGGCTTCCGCCCAACGGTCGGGCACGGCGGCCGCCTCGTCATCGAGCAAGTCGTCCAGCGCCGGTGTGACTGTGAAGCGCCGTTCGAGCCACTGGTGGACGTCCGTCCCTGTACGCGCCGAATAGTCGACGAGCCGCGGAACCGGCAGGGCCAGCCGCGCCGCGTAAGCGGCTGGGTCATGGACGGCAGTGGCCAGCGCCGTCACAGACAAGTAGTCGGGCGCCACCACCAAGCGACGGCGACGTTCGTCATCGCGCGCCTCGTCGATCAGGGCACGGGCTCGCTCGGCCCAATGGTCGAACGCGTCGCGATCATCGTCGTTCAGGTCATCAGGCGGCTGGATGCCTGCGCTCACCCAAGCGGCCGCCTCCCGACGCCGGGCCGCCGCTTCACCGTCGCCCAGATCGGGCCACGCCAGGCTGAGAGCTTCTTCCACCAGTGGATTCTCCTCAGACAACGGTTCGACGACGGCTGCCCCGCCGGCATGCTCGCTCGCCGTGTCGAAGTACGGCGACGGCAGCCGTGGACGGGTCAGGCCAGCCGCCCAACGGTGCGTGCTCACGTAGAGCTGCTGAGCGGCGCGGGTGACGGCCACATAAGCGAGTCGGTCTTCCGCCAGGCGCTCGGCCTGCTTCACGTCGGCGGCGTAGCGGTCGAGACCGGCGCTCGTGACCTCCGTCACCTGTGGCACGGCCGCAGCGTCGCCGCGCAGCTCGGCCGGGATGGCGGCCGCGCTGCTCAGAAAGGTGGACGTGCGCCCCGTCGGAAACACCCCGGCGGCCACACCGGGCATGAACACGACTGGCCATTCCAGGCCCTTCGCCCGATGCACGGTCAGCAGCTTCACCGAGTCGTCGCCCGACACGACCGGCTGCTCAAGGCCGACGCCTTCATCCCGCTCGGCGTCGAGATAGGCGAGCAGACCCGTCAGACTCGCCTCGGGGTCGACGTCGTCATACGACGCCACCACATCGGTGAAGGCCGACAGGCAGGCTGCCGAATCCCCTTGTGCCAGCAGTTCGACGTCGACGGCCAAGGCCGCTATCACCTGGGCGACCAGATCGGTCAACGACCCGCGCATCCAGCGCCGCAGGCGCGCGATCTCAGCCGTGAACGCGCCCAGCCGTTCGCGGGCGGCGTCCGACAGCGGCGCGTCGCCGGGGTCGAAGGCGGCCTCCAACAAGCTCGCCCCGTCGGAGGCGTCAGTTCGACCAGCCGGACCGCCGGGCTCACGGCCGCCCTCGACGAGCACGGCCGCACGCCGCCCGAGCAAGGCGAGGTCATGCTGGCCGATGGCCCAGTGCGCCGAGGTGAGCAGCCGCACCACGGCCGGGTTGGCGAGCGGGTCGCCTAGCACCCGGAGCGTGGCGACCACGTCTGCCACTGCGGGCACGTCGAGCAGCCCGCCCACGCCGACGATCTCCGCCGGGACTCCGATGGCGGTCAGGTGGGCATAAATGTCGGCGATCTGGCTGTTGCGTCGCGCGAGCACGGCGATGTCCTTCCAGCAGCCGACCCGGCCGGTGTCGTGCAGCGTGACGATCTCGTCGCCGAGCCACGACACCTCGCCCTGCCACGTGTCCGACGACCGCGTGGACACGTGGCCGGGCGGCGTGCCCGGCGGTGCCGCCAGCGGAGCAGACGACAAGTCCACGGCGATGTCATTGGCCAGCGCCAGGATGCGTGGCCCGCTGCGGCGATTGACGGTGAGCTGGTAGGAGGCGGCGGGCGTGCCGTCGGCGCAGGGGAATTGCACGCTGAATTCGCCGATGTTGCTGGTCGCCGCGCCCCGCCACCCATAAATCGCCTGGCACGGATCGCCGACCGCCGTTACCGGATGCCCCCGCCCGCGCTCCGGATCAGGACCAGAAAACAACCGCCGCAACAGCACCGCTTGGGCGGCGGACGTGTCCTGGTATTCGTCGAGCAGCACCACCTGATAGTCGGTCCGCACGGCTTCGGGCAGCCAAGAGACGTCTGCCGCCAGTTCGGCCGCCCACGCCATCTGGTCGGCGAACTCGCAATAGCCGAGTTCAGCCTTCACCGCCTCGTAGTCGCGCACGAGCGTCAACAGTTCGAGGCGCTGCCGGACGGCCGCGGCGGCCTGCGCGACGTTCTTGTAGACGTTGCCCCGGCTGTTGGACGGCGCGCCGTCCAGCGCTGCGAGGAAACTGTCGGCCTGCCGTTCGACGGCCTCCGGCGTGACCAGGTGAGACCGCAGCTCGGCAGACAAGTCGAGCAGCCGCTTGGTCACCGTCGCCGGACTCAGACTGCCCAACTCCGCGAACGGCCCCGCCGCGCGGGCAACGACCCGGCTCCCCAAGCGGAAGCGCTCCGCGCCTGAGATGAGACGCATGCCGGGCTCAATGCCCCCGTACAAGCCGTAGTCGTTCAATAACCGCCCGGCGAACGCGTCGTAGGTGGCGACCAGCTCGGTCGCGTCGTCACCGCCGTCGCCCCCCAAACCGGCGTGGTCGAGCGCGGCCGCGACACGCGCGCCCAGCTCGGTCGCCGCCTTGCGCGTGAACGTCAGCCCGAGCACATGGTCACGCCCCACCTGCTCCGAACCGACCAGCCACACCACCCGCGCCGCCATGACCGTGGTCTTGCCCGACCCGGCCCCGGCGATGATGACTCCTGGCTCAAGCGGCGCGGCGATGGCCGCGAGCTGCTCGTCGGAGAACGGGATGCCGAGCAGCTCGGCCACCTGCTCCGGATCTGTGAGACGCGTCACCTCAGCACTCCTTTCCCACTGGCCGACGCCGGGCAACTGCCACCGAACGAGCACTGCCGGCAATGATCGCCGGGCGTCGCGGGGAACGTGCCATCCCGGACGACCCCGGCGGCCCGCGCGAGGCGCTCGTGCACCCATGTGGGATAGGCCAGCTCCGGAGCCCCGTCGGCGACGCCTGTGGCTTCGTCCACCGTCCCAGGCGCAGAGCCCGGCGGGGCGGCGGCTGTGGGCACGCTCGCATCAACGGCACCCGTCTCGCCGACGGCGAGATGCGGCCGGTCACGCAGAGACGCTTGCACCCGTTCGGTTGGCAGGCCGCCTGCCCGTTCAGACCGCAAAAACACGAGGACGGCGCCAGCCGAGCCGTTCGCGCCGCCGAAGGCCCCGTCGTCGATCGCCAATTGATAGACGCCGAGTTGTTCGAGCCCGGCGGTCTTGGCGACTGAATACGGTGTGCTGGCCGTCTTGAAATCGACGACCTGCAGCCGTCCGTCTGGCAGGCGTTCGAGCCGGTCGACGGTGCCGGCGAGCGTGACGTCGACGCCGTCGCAGGGCAGCTCCAGCCGGAACGGCCGCTCTACCCCGACGACCGCGACGTCGTCAGAACGCTGACGTTGCCAGGCCAGGAACCGTATGAGCGCCCGTCGGGCTTCGGCCCGTTGCCCGTCAGACACCCAGGGGCTCTCGTACGGCGCGTCCGCCCACGCCTCGTCGAGCGCCGACGCGAGGCCGTCAGCGTCCAACCGTTCGTCTTGCGCTCGCTGGACCAGCCGGTGCACGAGCGAACCGAACCATTGCGCGCCCGACGTGCCGGCGTCGGCCTTCGCCTCACGCGCCAAAAAATACCGGCGCGGGCATTCGAGCAGACTCGTCACCTGGCTCGGGCTGAGCGTGACTGACGTGCGGCCTTGGGGGGCTTCGCCCGAGAGGCCACGCATGCCCCACCACGCCGACGGGTCGGCGAGCGGCACCAACGGCGCACCATCGGCCCGCACGACCTGGGCGAGCGTGCCAAGAACGGACGCCGCGGCCTCCCGGCGGGCCCGCGACGACTCCGGCGACGTGGCCTCCCGACGCAGGGACGCGGCGAAAGCCCTCAGGTCGAGCGCCTCGTCGTCGGCCACCGCCGTGGCTTCCACCCCCAAGTCGGCGACGAAGCGCGAGGGCGGTGCCGCTTCGTCAGCCGTCCCGCTCACGTACGTGACGACGAGCCGCTGGCCCGCCGCCGCGCAGGCCGCATAGAACGAGCGCCGCTCGGCGACCACGTGCTCCCGCGGGTCGTCATGCCCGACCAACCCGTCGCTGACGAGCCGCTCGGCCACCAAGTGACCGCCGACATGCCGTGGCGAAGGCCACTGGCCCTCGTTGGCGCCGACCACGATCACCAGCGGCCACTCCCGCCCCTTGGCGCGGTGCACCGTCATGATGTCGACGCCCTGGCCGCCGCGCCGCGCCTCGCGCTCGTAGTCGGCAGGGATCTGCTGGGCTTCGACCTCGGCCAGCAACATGCGGATGCCCGCCACACCCCCGCGCCGCTCGCCCTCGCCGGCGAACGCGAAGAACGCCCGCAAGGCCTCCAGGTCGCTTTCCGCCCGCACTCCCAGAGCGCCACCGCTCACCGCCTCGGACTCGAGCAAAGCCGCCCACCCGCTGCGCCGCCACAGATGCCAGGCGAGCTCGTCGGCCGGCCGGCCGTGCTCCATCTCGCCTCGCGCCCGCCGCAACAGCTCCGCGAACCGGGCGAAGCGTTCCACGGCCGCCTGCCACGGCGTGCCCACGGCCGCCTGGCACCAGGACGGATCGTCAAGCGCCGACACCAACCTGGCCGCTACTGGCAACGCCCGAGGATCGACCAATTCGCGGTGCGCGCGCACGACTCGCCGGACCGCCACCGGGTCGAGCCCGCACAGCGGTGACGCGAGCAGCAACTCGATGTCGCTCTCCGCCGCTCCGCCGGCCACCGCGCCAAGCGCCGCCATCAACGCTTGCACTGGACGCGCCTGTGCGAGCGGCATGTCGCCGGCGGCCACCCGCACCGGGACTCCGGCCCGTGCCAGCGCCCGGGCGATGGTGCCGACACCACGCGACCCCGAGCGCAACACCACCGCCATGTCGGCGAAGCTGAGCCCAGCGAGACGTGCGCGACGCACCTCGGCGGCGACCGTCTGGGCCTGAGCCGTCTCGTTCACGCAGGCGAACACGGCCACGCTTCCCGGACGCGGCGTCGCTTCCGGCAGCAACGACGCCGCCACGCCGCCCACCACCGGAACGGCGAACCGGCGCGCGACGCCGCTCACCGCCCGGGCCAGTTCGCCACCCTGACGGTGGCCGCGCACCAGCTCGGCCACCCGGCCCGGCGCGCCATCCCGGTGCGTGAACAACGCCGGAAAATCGGCCACCGCCCGAGGATGGGCGCCACGAAAGGCCGATAACACCGTGTGCGGGTCGCCCACCGCCAGCAGCCGCGCGCCACCAGGGACGAGCGCCGCCACCAAGCCCATCTGCGCCGGGTCGAGTTCGGGGTAGTCGTCCACCAGGACAGCGTCGGCGTCGCGCGTCACCGTTTCGAACACGTCCGGCTGGCCCAGTGCGATCCGTGCCCGATGGACGAGTTCTGTGTAGTCGAGCACCTGTTCCGCGTCCAACACATCCAGATACACCGCGAAGAAGCGCCCCAGCGCCACCTAGGCGTCGTCCCCCGCGCGCTGACCCGCGTCTTCCACGTCCGACGGGTCGAGGCCCAACTGGCGGGCCCGCGCCAGCGCGGCGCGCACGAGCGTGGCGAAGCCCGCGGTGCCGACCGCCCGCCGCAGCTCGGGCGGCCACAGCTGTGGCATGCCAGCGAGAAGCTCTCGCACCCGGAACTCCTGTTCGGGCGCGGTGAGCAGCCGCCAGTCGCCCTCAACGAAGCGCTGCACGACCGTGCGGCAGAACGCGTACACCGTGGTGACGGCCGGCTGCCAGACGGCGCCAGCCAGACCGGCCGTCACCATGTTGCGCAGCGTGGAGGCCGCAGCTCGCGTCCGCGCGAAGACCAGCGGGCGGCCGCCTTCCCGCACGACCGAGGCAGCCGCGTGCGCCAGGAGCGTCGTCTTGCCCGTCCCCGGGCCGCCGAGCACCAGCAACGGGCCGTCCCATGACGCCAGCAGGGCGCGTTGGGCCTCGTCAGGCGCCGGTAACCGGCGGGCTGTCTCAGGCCAGGCCAACTGGTACGGCTGGCCGGGCCGAGGCGCGCCGGAACTATCCGGTGCGCCAGGCGAGCGAAGGCTCGCGGACCGGACATTTCGACGGGCCGGCTGATCTGCTCGGGTCATGGGACCATGAAATCACCTGACTCCGACAAAAACGCCCACGAGAGCCACATCGTCGCGACTATTTTTTGACACTGCTGGACCAGCGCTGTGTTCCTGTGAAAGGGTGGTCTTGAGCCGCGAGCTCTCCGCCTGGCGGGCTGAGGGGTCGCGATACTCATCGAGGTGCTTGTTTGAGGCGCCCCGAGACTCAACTAAGGAGAAAGTGCAGCATGGCACAGGGAACCGTCAAATGGTTCAAAAACACGTTTGGCTTCATCGCGGTCGAAGGTGAACCGGATGTCTTCGTCCATCACACCGCAATCGAGGGAACGGGTTTCCGCACATTGAAAGAGGGCCAGCGTGTCGAGTTCGACATCGTGCAGGGTCCCAAAGGCCCACAGGCCGAGCACGTCCAGATTCTGTGACGTGTCAACGCCGACATCGGCATCGGTCGTCTGACCACTAGCGCCCCGGATCACTTCGCAAGTCTCCGGGGCGCTCCGCATTCGGGTGTCTTATGCGCCCACTACAGTAGGTGCCATCGACTTCTGAAAGGCTTGCTATGACCACGCCCTCGCCGCTTGCAGCTCCGTCAGGAGCAGGCATCCTCACGCTCACCGCCCCGGAACCACCCACGCAAGTCGTCGAAACCGATGCGCCGGCCATGGCTCCTCAGGTCGAGGCCGAGCAAGTCCCCGTCCTTGATCAGAAGGTGGACGAGTTCCTCGGCGCGATCAGCCAGGCCGAGACGGGGTCACCGACCTTCTCCGCCCAGGCCGACGCCGTGCGTTCGATGGGCGACGCCGACATCCGCCAGGCCGCCGAGACGTCCAACCGCCTGCTGCAGACGCCGGTCCGCTCCGTCCAGACAGGTGGTCTCGCTGAAGGCTCCCAGGTCGGGAAAACGTTGCTTGAACTGCGCCGCACGGTGGAAGATCTTGACCCGGCCCAAGCCAGCAAGGGTAAAAGGTTTCGCGACATGCTGCCGTTCGGCAAGCAGGCGTCCGACTATTTCCGCAAATATCAAAGTTCCCAGCAGCATCTGGACGCGATCCTGCACGCCCTCCGCAGCGGCCAAGACGCACTGACCAAAGACAACGCCTCCCTCACGATGGAAAAACAAAACCTGTGGACGGTGATGGGGCGTCTCAACCAATATGTGTACATCGCCGAGCGCCTCGACACGAGGCTCTCCGCCCAGATCGCGGAAATCGAGACGACCGATCCCGCCAAAGCGAAAGCCCTGCGCGAGGACGTGCTGTTCTACGTGCGCCAGAAGCACCAAGATCTGCTGACCCAGTTGGCCGTGTCGATCCAGTCCTACCTCGCCATCGACATCATCATCAAAAACAACATCGAGCTCATCAAGGGCGTTGACCGGGCGTCGACCACCACGGTTTCCGCGCTGCGCACCGCCGTCATCGTCGCCCAAGCGCTCGGCAACCAGAAGCTGGTCCTCGATCAGATCCAGGCGCTGAACACCACCACCTCCGACATGATCCAGCGCACGTCCGAGATGTTGAAGGAGAACTCGGCGTCCATCCAAGAGCAGGCGGCCTCGTCGACCATCGGCCTGCAACAGCTGCAGACGGCGTTCGCCAACATCTACCAGACGATGGACGCCATCGACGACTTCAAGCAGAAGGCCCTCGACACCATGTCAGCGACCATCGGCACGCTTGAAACCGAGGTCACGAAGAGCCGCGCCTACCTCGACCGCGTGGCGCAGGCCGACAACCGTGCGGAGTCTGTCCCCGCCATCAGCATCGACCAGTGACGATGGGCTTGTTCGATTGGTTCCGAGGGGGCGACGACCAACCCACTGCGGTGGCGGACGACCTGCCACCAGCGCCGACGGCCGACGACATCGATGCCGCCTTGGCGCGTGTCGAGCAGTTGGTCGCCGTCCCATCGGTGCCCGGCGTCGTGCGCTCACGCACACAGGGCGTGGTCCAGACCGTCCGCCGGACGCTGCCGCGGCTCGCCAACCTCGGGCTCGGCAGCTACGACGCCTACTCCGTCGTGGCCACGGCGACCGACTACTTGCCTGAGGCCATCGGCGCCTACCTGCGTTTGCCCCGCGATTGGGCCGACACCCGCCCGGTCGACGGCCACAAAACGTCCCTCATGGTCCTGATCGACCAGCTCGACTTGCTCGGCGTCACCATGAACAAGATCTATGACGCCGCCAATCGGACCGACGCCGACGCGCTCATCGCCAACGGCCGCTTCTTGCAACAGAAGTTCGGCCACCAGGCCGACGCCGCCGACATGACGCTGGGGCAGGCGACGTCATGAGCCCCACGACCCCACGTCCGCCCACAGGTGACGACGGCCAGCGCGATTTCGTGACGAAAGCGCCCGCGATCCTCGCGGACGTGCTGGCGCGCCTGTCCGACAGCCAACGGCAACTGCTCGACGAGCATCACCTGCTCGACTTGAGCACGGTCTCCCCGCTGACGCCAGGCGCCTTCCCCGGAATCGGCACGCCTGTGGCCCCACCCACGACGGACGCCCCGGCACCGGCCCGTCAGCCTGGCGAACCGGCACCGACCGTCCCACCGGTCGCCTCGGCGGCCGCCGCTCCCGAGCCTGCCGTCGAGGCCGAGGTGGACGATGTCCCCCGCAAGACAGTCGACGAATGGTTGGCGGAACTGGACGCCCTCGTCGGGCTCGACGCCGTGAAGGCTGAGATCAAGCGCCAGACGGCGATCTTGCGCATCGACGGCCTGCGCGCCAAGGCGGGGCTCAAGTCACCGACCATCACCCGTCACCTGGTCTTCACCGGCAACCCCGGCACCGGCAAGACAACAGTGGCCCGTATGGTGTCCGGCATCTACCAGGCGATCGGCCTGCTCAGCCAGGGCCAGCTCGTCGAGGTCGACCGTTCCGAGCTCGTCGCCGGCTACCTCGGCCAGACCGCCATCAAGACCGCCGAGGTGGTAGCGAAGGCCATCGGCGGCGTGCTGTTCATTGATGAGGCCTATTCCCTGTCCGGCGACCAATACGGCGAAGAGGCCATCAACACGCTCGTCAAAGAGATGGAGGACCACCGCGACGACCTGGTCGTGATCGTCGCCGGCTATCCGGGCCCCATGGCCGTCTTCATCGCGGAGAACCCCGGCCTGACGAGCCGTTTCCGCACCACCATCGAATTCGCCGATTACACCGACGCCGAGCTGGAGGGCATCTTCCGTTCGATGGTGGCCGACGCCGACTACGACGTGGCGGACGGTTGCCTGGACGAATTCCGCAAACAGCTCGCCCGGCAGCCCCGTGACGACTCGTTCGGCAACGGGCGCTTCGCCCGCAACGTCCTCGAAGCGGCCATCGGCCGACACGCCTGGCGGCTGCGCGACGTGACGGATCCGTCGGTCGAAGACCTGCGGACCTTGCTGCCCGAAGACGTCAAGCCTGACCCGGCTGCCGCGGTCGACTGGCCCCCGCCGGACCCGCCCGCCGCTGGCCCGGCCGCTAGCCAGTCCGACGAACCGGTCGCAGGCGTCGCGCCACCCGACCCGCCTCCATCTGGCCCGCGGACGGCAGGAGCCCCGTCATGACGATCACACAGCAGCCCAAGCGAGCGGCGGCCACCCCCCGCATGCTCGGCGGGGTCCGGTTCGTCAACACGATGCTCCTCGTCCTGCTCGGTCTGGCTGGCGCGTTCTCGTTCGTCGCCCAGACCAGCCTGATCGCGGGCGCGGTGATCGGCTGGCTGTCGGTCGCCTGTTTGGTCGCCGGATCGGTCCTCGTCGCCCGCGCTTTTCACCGGGTGTTCAACGTCGGCCTGGTCGTCGCATTCGTCTGCGCTTTCGTCATCGCCCTCGCGTCGACGGTGCTGCCGCACAGCTTCCCTGCAGCTCAGACTGCCAGAAGCGCCCTGCTCATGGCGGCGGCCGCGTTGATCGTCGCCCTGATCGGCGTACTGGCCGTCTGGCGAGGCCTGTCCGCACGCGTCAGGGAGTACCGGTGACCGCGGCCTGGCCGACGCCGCCGGGCGCGCTCGGGGTGGCGGCGCGACCGGCCGACATGCTCGCCTATCTGGGAACACTGCATTCCTGGCTCGACGCCCGCCGCGAAGAACTCGACACGCTCGACGCCCAGATCGTCTCGTCAGGTCGTCAGGCGCAGTTGACCGGCGACATGACGCTCGCGCTCACCTGGTGGCAGGCTGTCAAGAACCGCGAGGCCCTGTTGCTCACCACCTGGGATTCGGGACGGGTCGGCCAAGTCGAACTGGAACGGCTCTCGACGCTCATCTGGGGCAGCCTCGACGCTGGACAGGGCGACGCGCTCACCGTGTCGCTCCCGGAGGCCTGCACGTTGTGCGACGTGCTCGTCACTCAATTGCGCACGCAGCTCAACACCGATCCAGCCATCGACGCCCAGCTCTCCCGGCTGCGCGACCTGCGCGCCAGTTGCGAACGCATTCGCGACCAGGTCGTCCTCGAACCGGGTGCCTTCCGGCCCGCCGCCCAAGCGAAACTTGACACGCTCACCGCCCGCATCGCCGACGCCAGCACGAAACGCGAACGCGGCGGCGACGTGGGCGGGCTGCTCGGCCCGCTGGAGAATGACGCCGCCACCCTCGAACGTGACCTCATCGTGACCGCCGCCCAACGCCGTGAGGCCCGCGGCCTCCTGGAGCGCATCCGTGAGTCGCGGGCGCAGGTCGTCGCCCGCGAACAGGCCGTGCGCGCGCTCGCCCAGCAGGCGGAAGCGGCCGTCTGGCCCTGCCCGTCCACCGACATCCCCGACGTCGGCGCCCTCGGCCCCATCCCCAACGTGCCAGACGCGTTGGAACCCTACGCCGGCAAACTGGCCGCAGTCGACGCTCGGCTGCACACCGCCCAGCAGGCACTGTCCGCTCCCATCGCCGCCCGGGAACGCGCCGCCGCCCTGTTGCAGGCGCAACTCGCCAAGGCGAAGGCGCTGGGGGCCGACGCCGATCCGCTCGTCCAGACGCTGCGCGCCGCCGCCGACCAGGCCTTGGCCGCCCAGCCGACCGTGCTGCCGGCGCTTGACCACATCACTGCGGCGTTGATGAACGCCATCGACCACGCCGGCGGGAAGGGGAACGCATGAAATGCCGGCAGCCTGGCTGCACAGGCGTGATCGTGGACGGCTACTGCAATGTCTGCGGTCTGCCGCCGTCGCCGACGATGCCGGTCGGTCAAGGTGTGGCCGGCAGCAAGCCCTCGACCCGGCCATCGGGACCCTGCCGTCAGCCCGGCTGCCCGGGACGCATCGTGGACGGCTACTGCGACGTCTGCGGGGCGCCCGACCGTCCCGCCGCCGACCAAACCCCCACCGTCGCCGCCGACACGACCGTCGCGTCGGTGCACCTCGGCTCGGCTCCCCTCGGCTCGGCCCGCACCACCTCGTTCGGCGCCCGCGCGCGTCGGCGGCCGCACCTGAGCCAGGCGACGGGCCGCATCGGGGCGGGGCTCACCCGTGTGCCACCCGCCCCGGCCATCGACCCGGCGAAAGCCGTGCTCACCGATCCCATCGTCCCCGAAGCCCGCCGGGTGTGCCCGAAATGCGGCGCGAAAGTCGGGCAGGCGGGCGACGGCGTGGCGAGCCGCACGGAAGGCTTCTGTCCCAAGTGCGGCGCCCCCTATTCCTTCACGCCGAAGCTGAAGCCGGGCGAGGTCGTCGCCGGACAGTACCGGGTGGTCGGCGCGCTCGCCCACGGCGGCATGGGCTGGATCTACCTGGCCAACGACATGAACGTGTCCGACCGCTGGGTGGTGTTGAAGGGTCTTCTCAACGCCGGCGACGCGGACGCCTTGCAGGCCACGATCAGCGAACAGCAATACCTCGCGCATGTCACCAGTCCGCTCATCGTCGGCATCTACAACTTCGTCGAGTACGAGGACGCCGCCTACATCGTGATGGAGTACGTCGGCGGGCGTTCCCTGAAGCAATTGCTCAAGCAGCGCATGGAGACCGGCGGCGGTAAGGCGAACCCCTTGCCGCCCGACCAGGCGCTCGCGTTTCTCATCGAGATCCTGCCGGCGTTCAGCTACCTGCACGAGCAGGGCCTCTTGTATTGCGATTTCAAGCCCGACAACGTCATCCAGGTGGGCGACTCGCTCAAGCTCATCGATTTGGGCGGCATGCGTCACATCGGCGACGACGACTCCCCCATTTTCGGCACGGTGGGTTACCAAGCGCCCGAGGTCGCCTCCGCCGGCGCCTCCGTCGCCTCGGACATCTACACGATCGGCCGCACCCTCATGGTACTGACCGCCGACGTGCCGGGCTACCAGACGTCGTACGAGTTCAGCATCCCGCCGGCCGAAGAGGTCCCGGCCTTCGCCGCCAACGATTCGTTGTACCGCCTGCTGCTCAAGTGCTGCGCGCCCGACCCCGATGACCGTTTCTTGTCAGCGGACGAGCTGCGCGTCCAGATGCTCGGCGTGCTCCGCGAGACGGTGACGCGCCCGGGCCAGGTGGCCACCACGTCGACGGCCTCGACTCAGTTCCAGCCACCGTCCGGCATCGGCGATCGGGCCGGCTGGCAGTACCTGCCGCACCCGGTCCTGCCCGAAACGGGCGATGCCGCTCCCAACGACGCCCTCGCCCGCGCGATCGACGAGGCACAAGCGGCGGACAGCGACCATGTGGCCGCCGCCAGCCGTCTCGTGCAGCAAGCCCTCACCGACGACCCGTGGGAATGGCGCGCGCTGTGGGTGTCCGGCATTCTGGCGCTGCAAACGCAGAAGTTCGACGAGGCACAGGCGGCCTTCAACGCCGTCTACGGTCAGGTCCCCGGCGAGTTGGCGCCGAAGCTGGCGCTCGCGGTGGCCTGCGAGTTGGGCGCCCAGCCTGCCTACGCCGAGGCCCTCTACCGTGTGTGCGCCGCCACCGACGCCGCCTACGTGGCCCCCGCAGCCTTCGGGCTCGCCCGCATCCGCGCCGCCCGGTCCGAGTTGGACGGAACGCTCGCCGCGCTCGCGATGGTGCCAGTCACGTCACGCGGCTACCCCGAAGCGCAACGGCTGCAGGCCCACCACCTGATCACCCTGACCTCCGGGACCAACCGCCTGGACGAGGCTTTTCGGGCGTTGGCCGCCGCCCCATTGCCCGCGCGGTCCCAAGCGGCCTACGAGACGCTGCTGCTGCGCCGGGCGGCCGACGCCTTCCGGGGCCCGAAGGCCGCCAGCGGGGCAGGCGTGACGTTCGACGGCAAACCGGCCACCCGTGCCGAGACGCGTCACCGCTATGAGTCCGCGCTGCGGCGTCTGGCGGGCCTCACCACCGACCCCGCGGAACGGGCGCAACTCATCGATCAAGCCAACGCGATCCGCCCTTGGAGCCTGACATGACAAAGTGGCCGTTGTTCGGACAAGCCGATGAGGCTGTCACGCCGTTTTGCCCGCACTGCGGGCAGCCGGTGCCCGCCTACGCCTCGTACTGCGAGGCGTGCGGCGGCACGTTGACGCCGACGCAGCCGATGCCACCCGACGTCGACGCTGACACCGCGTCGTCGTCCCAAACCAGGCGTCTCGGCGTGCGCGTGAGCGACGTCTCTGTGTGCCCGCAATGCGGTGGACGCATCGACGCCGACGGCTACTGCCAGCAGTGCGGCGCCCGGGCGCCCCGCCCCCACGACCACGTGGAGCAGTCCCCTGTTCCGTGGGTGGCCGGCGTCTCCGACATCGGCCGCAGCCATTCCCGCAACGAGGACGCGCTCGCCGTCTGGGCGGGCGACGGCCAGGCCGTGCTCGTCGTCTGTGACGGCGTCACGACGAGCCAGGATTCCGACGTGGCGGCCGTGGCGGGCGCCGACCAGGCGCGAGGCTCGCTCGTCGCTTTCGTCTCCGGCCTCACGGCAGGCGGGTCTGACGCCACGCCCTTTGGCGCGTCGTCCGCCGACGCTTTCCGGGAAGCCGTCGTCCAAGCCAACGCCGCGGTGATCGACAGCACGGCCCCCGACAGCGCGAACGCGGCGTCGGCCACCTTCGCTGCGGCCGTCATCGACGGCGACTCGCTCGGCTATGCGAATCTGGGCGACTCGCGCGTCTACTGGATCGGCGAGCGGGAAGCGACGCTGCTGTCCACTGACGACTCGATGGCGCAGGAGTTCATCAAGCAGGGCATGACGCGAGACGCCGCCGAAGCCATGCCCCAGGCCCACGCCATCACCAAGTGGTTGGGGCGCGACGCGGTCGACATTGTCCCCGACAGCGGCGTCATGGCCATGACCGAGCCCGGCTGGGTGTTGGTCTGCTCGGACGGCCTGTGGAACTACGCGTCCGAGCCCACGGCTTTGGCGGCCGTCGTGCGCGAGCTGGCGTCGCGCGACGCCGAGCCCCTGGCCGTGGCCCGCGGCCTCGTCGCCTGGGCCAACGAACGTGGTGGGCACGACAACATCTCGGTCGCCCTCGCCCACCACGGCGAGAGCCAGGCCTCATTGTGAGTGGCATAGTCTGGATGCGACAACTGTCTAACTGCAAAGGGTGAGGCATGGCCACGTTCACAGCGACCGTCTACCAGAACGAGTACCTGCCTGACGGCGGAACAGACGCCAACGCCATCGTGACCATCGCCTGCGCCGGGGCCGGGTCCGCCGGCCAGACCGGCAGCGGCGACGCGGGGGAGATCATCATCGTCGACACCTCCGGCTCCATGGGCCGGACCAACATGGAGGCCGCCAAGCGTGCCGCCATGACCGCGCTCGACTACGTGCTCGACGGCACCTACGTCGCCGTGATCGCTGGCAACCACAAGGCCTACCTGGCCTACCCCATGGTGCAGACGGGCGCCGGCATGGTGCGCATGACCCCGCAGGTCCGCGCCGCGGCCAAGCAGGCCATCAGCTCCTTCCGCGCCGACGGCGGCACGGCGATGGGCACGTGGCTCAACCTCGCGCGGGCGCTGTTCGATTCCGTGCAGGTGTCGGGCAACAAACACGCCATCCTGCTAACCGACGGCGAGAACCACAACGAGACGCAGGTGCAGCTCGACCAGGCGATCCGCGCGTGCGCGGGCCGCTTCCAGGTGGACTGCCGCGGCGTGGGCGTCGACTGGCAGGTCGCCGAGATCCGCAAGATCGCGCAGGCGATGCTCGGCAGCGTCGACATCATCCCCGACCCGTCACGCCTCGGCCAGGTGTTCGCCGATCTCATGCGCAACTCGATGTCGCGTGGCGTGTCGAACGCCGAGCTGCGGGTGTGGATCCCACAGGGCGCGCAGGTGTTGTTCGTCCGCCAGGTCTCTCCCACCGTCGAAGATCTGACCAGCCGCGGGACGCCGGTCAACCAACTCACCATGAGCTACCCGACCGGCTCCTGGGGCGACGAGGAACGTGACTACCACATCGCCGTGCGCTTGGCCGCCAAGGGCATCGGCCAAGAGCAACTGGCCGCCCGCGTCCAACTGGCGATCGGCCCCGAGCTGCTCGCGCAGGGCCTCGTCAAGGCCAAGTGGTCGGCGGACACCAATCTCACCGCCCAGATCAATCCTGAGGTGGCGCACTACACCGGCCAGACCGAGTTGGCGCAGGCCATCCAAGAGGGCATCGCCGCGAAGCAGTCGGGCGACGACCGGACCGCCACGCAGAAGCTCGGCCGGGCAGTGCAACTCGCCACGCAGACCGGTAACGCCGAAGCGACGGCGAAACTGCGTAAAGTGGTCGAAATCGAGGACGCGCCGACAGGCACCGTCCGCTTGAAGAAAGGCGTAGACAAGGCCGACGAAATGGCTTTGGACACCGCGTCGACGAAAACAACGAGGATTCGAGGCTGATATGCCAATTTGCCCAGCCGGTCACCAGACCGACCAAACCGACTTCTGCGACACATGTGGCCTGCCGATCGACGCGTCCGGACCGTTGAGCGACAGCGTCGCCGCCCCGGAGGCTAAGACGCTGGAATGCCCGAACTGCCACCAGGCCAACCTGCCGCAAGCCCTGTTCTGCGAGTCGTGCGGCTACGACTTCGAAACCGGGAAGGTGCCGGACAACCCGTGGGCGCGCCCAGTCGTCCCCGACGTTCTGACGGCCGAAGCCGCCGCAGAGGCGAGCGTGCCGGAGACGGCGCAAGCCGCCGTTCCGCAGCCGGACGGCCTGCCCGAGACGGACAGCGCGTCGCCCATGGCTGAGGCCACGCCTGACGCCGCCCCGGCCGCCGGCCAGGACCACATCGAGGTGAACTGGGTGGCTGAGTTGTGGATCGACCCAGACTGGTATGCGCTGCAGGGCTCCCCTGACCCGTTGCCGTCGGTTGGGCTACCGGACATCGTGCCGCTGGTGCGCGACCAAAACCTGGTCGGCGCCTCAACCGACCCGCAAGCTGGCCGCCGCCTTATCCTGGGTTCTCAAAACGGAGTGGGGGGGCCGTTTGCCCGACAAACTGATCGATCTGGAAACGCTTTGGGACGCCATAACCGACGAGGCCTTCAACGATGACGAGCGTTTGCCGTACTGGGTTGAACTCTGGCCGGCGAGTCAGGCCCTTGCCGAATGGCTGCATAAAAATGCCGAACGACTGCGCGGCCGATTGTGTATCGATCTCGGCTGCGGTTTGGGGCTGACGGCCTTGGTCGCCTCGGCGCTCGGCGCCCGTGTGGTCGCTGTCGATTATGAAAAAAGCGCCCTCATGTACGCCCGGCGTAATGCCGTTGCCAATGCTGTGCCGTCCCCTTTGTGGCTTGCCGCAGATTGGCGTTTTCCCGCTGTGCGGCGTCGTTCCTTTCCCTTTATCTGGGGCGGGGATATTATGTATGAACGGCGTTTTGTGCTTCCTGTGCTGGATTTTCTGGAATACGCTCTTGCGCCGGGAGGGGTGGTTTGGGTGGCCGAGCCCAACCGCAACGTCTATGATCTGTTCCGCCAAACGTTGGAAAGAAACGGCTGGCGATCGCACTGTGTGGTACGCGACAAGGTGCCGCCCTTACATGTGCAGAAGAGCTTGGTTTCGGTAACCTTGTGGGAAATTTCCAGAGAATAAGCATGGTTATATTTTTTCTGATAACGTTAAGGCGGCGGTTATCGTGAGTACCATTACCCGTTTCGGCGTATCGCTGGATTCGACATTGCTGGAACAGTTCGACGTTCTGTGTGCGGAACAGGGGTATCCGAACCGCTCCGAGGCCATCCGCGACCTCATACGCAGCGCTTTGATCCGCAAGGAGTGGGAGCAGGAAGAAGCCGAAGTGGCCGCCACCCTTACCCTTGTTTACGATCATCATAAGAGCGACTTGGCGCAAAAAATGACCAATGCGCAGCACGAGCAGCATCACCTCATCATCACGACCCTGCATGTGCATCTTGACCATCACAATTGTCTGGAGGTCTTGGTGCTGAAAGGCGAAGGGAATGAAGT
>QMCE01000533.1_pt1 | contig 19525 bp, 16 predicted proteins | sample 1821851 | NCBI WGS metagenome assembly QMCE01 (sample SAMN09453174, study PRJNA476694) | Termite gut metagenome, whole genome shotgun sequencing project. | isolation source: worker | host: Odontotermes sp. | place: South Africa:Pretoria | collected 2016-01-28
ATACAGATAATCGTCGTTGCTCATTCCCATTCCGCCCAAAACAATCATATCTGCTTTTGCTTTAAGCGCAACATCTGCCATAACCATATTATACGGCTGGTCGGGGTCTGCAAAAAACGGAATTTTCTGTCCGGTAACGAGCGTATTGTTCAAGTCAATCCCCGCAATACCCGTAGGAATAAATTCGCTCGGCTGTTTTCTGCGGACGGGATTTACCGACGGACCGCCGATTTCTTCTTCAACACCGTCAATTTCAGCGCCGCCGTCAATCGGTTCTCCGTAAGCGTTGAAAAATCTGCCGCGGAGTTCGTCCGAAAGTTTAATTGTCGGTGCTTTGCCTGTAAATTTAACTTCGGCATTCGTATAAATTCCCTGTGTTCCGGGGAAAACCTGCACAAACGGAGCCTTATTATACCTGCTTCCGGTCATTCGTTCAACAACAATTCTTACAGATACAGCACGTTGGTGGTAAGTGATAATTTTCTTGCTGTTTTTCCCTATTTTCTTGTAGGAATAGTTATTGCTTTTATGCAACGGCTGCTGTACTATTAAGAACATAATATCTTGCATGATACAAGATGCATGATGCAAGATATGAAGTATTGCAAAGAAAGGGAACGGGATGGCCACTCGAAAGAAGGACACAGGTTGCCGCCCAAAGGCTCGCTATGGTGTATAAAACCTTTTTACTGCTGACTGAGAGGGTACGGAGCTTTTCCGCCGTCCGGCGGGTGGCTGTGGCTGCGGCTGCCGACGGGCACACGCTGGAAGCCGCCTTGCAGGCGCGAAAAGCACAGATCGCCACGCCTGTGTTGATTGGCGATCGCGATGAGATCCGCGCCATGTTGGCCAACCTCGGCGAGGAGGTCCCGGCCGGGGATATTCATCACCAGCCGGACGGCGCGGCCGCCTGCCGCCTGGCGGTACAGTTGGTGCGGGAGGGCGCCGCCGATTTTCTCATGAAGGGGAGGATCGACACGGGTATCCTGCTAAAAGCGGTGGTGGATAAGGAATACGGCTTGGGAAAAGGCACTCTTATGAGCCACCTTGCCATCTTCGAAGTACCCGGATATCACAAGCTGCTCACCGTTGTGGATGGCGGCATGGTGCCCTATCCCACACTGGAGGAAAAGAAGTGCATCATCGAAAACACCGTCGATACCCTTCTGGCTCTGGGGTATGAGTGTCCAAAGGTAGGCGTTTTGGCCTGTATCGAAAAGCTTAACCCTAAAATGCCCGAAACGGTGGAGGCGGATGCGCTGGCGCAGATGAACGCCCGGGGCGAGATCAAAAGCTGCATTGTAAATGGCCCCATCTCTTACGACTGCGCCGTGAGTGCGGAAATCGCGCGGTTCAAGGGCTATGGCGGCGCTGTGGTCGGTGATGTGGATATTCTCGCCGCGCCCAATATCCACGCGGGCAATATCATGGGAAAGATGCTCACCTGCACCTGCGGAGCCAAGCTGGCGGGCATCATCGTCGGGGCCAAATGCCCCATCGTCCTCACCTCGCGCGGGTCTTCCGCCGAGGAAAAGCTGCTGTCTATCCTATTGTCGGCGGCGGCAAGCATTGGTAAGGAGGTATCGTCTTGAAACAGTTGATGACAGGGAACGAGGCAATCGCGCGGGGCGCGTGGGAGGCCGGAGTGCTGTTTGCCGCAGCCTATCCCGGAACCCCCAGCACCGAGATCCTCGAGCAGCTTGCCGCCTATCAGGAAATCGACGCCGAATGGGCGCCCAATGAAAAGGTAGCCATGGAGGCCGCCATCGGCGCGTCTATGGCCGGCGCGCGGGCTATGGCTTCCATGAAGCATGTGGGGGTCAACGTGGCCGCCGATCCGCTCTTTACCTTCTCGTATACCGGGGTTCATGGCGGAATGGTGCTGGTGAGCGCCGACGAGCCGGGCCAACACTCCAGCCAGAACGAACAGGATAACCGCCTTTACGCAAAAATGGCAAAAATTCCAATGCTGGAGCCTTCCGATAGCCAGGAGTGCAAGGAAATGGTGCGTATCGGCCTCGCCTTGAGCGAGGAATACGATACGCCGTTGCTGCTGCGCGTGACCACCCGCGTCTGTCATTCCAAGAGCATCGTGGAATGCGGCGAGCGGCAAGAGGTAGACGTCAAGGAATACAAGCGGCAAATCGAGAAATTCGTTACCGTTCCCGCTTTTGCCCGGGCAAGGCGCGCCGTTGTGGAGGAGCGCTCGCAACGGCTGCTGGCTTATTCCGAGCAAACACCGCTCAACCGCGCCGAACCGGCGGGAAACGGCGATAAAACGATTGGCGTTATTGCCTCGGGCATGTGCTATCAATATGCGCGGGAGATATTCGGCGATACGGCGAGTTACCTTAAGCTGGGCTTCACGTGGCCGCTGCCCTCGCAAAAGATAGCGGCCTTCTGCGAACAGGCCGAAACAATCTACGTCATAGAGGAAAACGACCCCTACATTGAAGAAGCTGTTCTCATGGCAGGCTTTGGGCAAAAGCTCCGTGGGAAAAACTTGCTGCCCCACTACGGCGAGCTGACTCCCGATGTGCTGCGCAAAGCCATCTTCGGCCGCGGCAACCCCCTTATCGATCACAGCCGCGAAAAGCTTGTAGCGCGCCCGCCCACCCTGTGCGCGGGCTGCCCCCACCGCGGCTTCTTTTACGAACTGGGCAAGCGCAAGGATGTGGTGATCACCAGCGATATTGGTTGCTACTCTCTGGCCTTCGCCGACCCTTACAATGCGATGGATTCCAATATCTGCATGGGGGCGGGTTTCTCCAACGCCCACGGGCTGCAGCGCGTCTTTTCCAAAATCGGCAAAACCGATAAGCGGGCCGTCGGCGTTATGGGCGATTCCACTTTCTTTCATACAGGGATCCAATCGCTGCTCGAGGTGGTTTACAACAACTCCAAGGCGGTCTGCGTCATTCTGGATAATGCGATCACCGGTATGACCGGGCACCAGAGCAACCCCGGCAACGGTTTCAACGCCAAGGGAGAGATTGCCAACAGCACCTCTATCGAGGCGGTGGTGCGGGCTCTGGGCGTCAAGCATGTGGCCATTGTCAATCCCAACGACCTTGCCGGCGTGCGCGAGACCCTTGCGTGGGCTCTGCGCCTCGATGAGCCCGCGGTCATCATCACGCGCTGGCCCTGCGTCCTCAAGCGGATAACCGATGAGGAAAAACGAAAGTTCGACAATCCCTTCACCGCTGTCTGTAAGGTGGAGGCAAACAAGTGCATCGGCTGTAAGCTCTGCCTCAAGGGAGGATGCCCTGCCCTTTCCTTCCAACACGAGAGCCGCAAAGCCGTCATCGACCCGGCGCAGTGTGTGGGCTGCACCGTTTGCAGTCAGATCTGCCCCAAAGAAGCCATCGCAAAGGAGGCGCGGTAGCATGACAAAAAACATTCTTCTCGTGGGCGTAGGCGGACAGGGCACCATTCTGGCCAGTAAACTGCTGACCATCGGCTTGATGGAGGCCGGCTACGATGTCAAAATGAGCGAGATCCACGGCATGAGCCAGCGGGGCGGCAGCGTCTCCTCTCAGGTACGCTACGGAGAAAGAGTTTATTCTCCCGTCATAGAACTGGGCGGAGCGGATATTCTGGTAAGCTTCGAGCAGATGGAGGCGCTGCGCTGGCTGGAATATCTGAAGCCGGGCGGGAGGATCGTTGTAAACAATTACCGCATCAACCCCATGCCGGTGGTTTCGGCCAAGGCTGAATATGCCGAAGGGATCGTGGACGATCTGCGCGCAAAGGCCGCAACAATCGCTCTTGACGCGGCGGAAGAAGCAGCGGGACTGGGCAGCGCCAGAGTGATGAACGTTCTTCTTCTCGGGGCGACAGTCAAGTTGATGGGATTGGAAGGTATCGGCTGGGAGGCGATCCTCCGCCGGACAGTCAAACCCGCGTTTGCCGTGCTCAATATCCGGGCGTTTGAGCGCGGGATGGCGCTGGTGGAGTAACAGAGCGCCACGCGGGAGAAAATACGCAACAGAATAGAGGTACTTGCGTGAACAACCAAATTTTAAGCGTCAACCCCGGCTCGACCTCCACCAAGATCGCGGTGTACGAAGAAGAACACCTGCTGTTCGCCAAGAACATCGAGCATCCCACGGAAGAGCTGGCTGGATTCGATACCCTTTTCGACCAGTTCGATATGCGCAGGCGCTGCGTCATGCAGGCGGTAGAAGAAAACGGCGTAGCGCTTGGGGATCTGACCGCGGTAGTGGGCCGGGGCGGATTGCTGGCACCCCTCAACGCGGGGGGATACCTTGTCAATCAGGCAATGCTGACCGCGCTGACCGCACCCACCGTGCAGACACACGCATCCAACCTGGGTGCGCCGATTGCCTACAGTATTGCGCAACCGCTGGGAATTCCCGCCTATATTTACGACGCTGTCTCCGCCGACGAGCTTCTCGACGTGGCCCGTATCACCGGCATTCCCGAGGTTCGCCGTGAGAGCTTCTGCCATGTGCTCAACGCCAAGGCCACGGCGCGCAAGGTAGCCAAAAACCTTGGCGGCAGCTACGAGGCAATGAATTTCATCGTAGCCCATATCGGCGGGGGCATTTCTATCAGCGCGCACGAGAACGGCCGCATCATCGATGTTATTACCGCCGATGCGGGGCCCTTTTCGCCCGAGCGCAGCGGCAGCGTTCCGCTGGAGTATATTGTCAATATGTGCTACAGCGGGCAGTACGCCAAAAAGGAGCTGATGGTTAAGCTAAAGAAAAACAGCGGGATCAAGGGGCTGCTGGGCACCAACGATTGCCGGGAGGTCGAGCGCCGCATCGCCGCCGGCGATAGCCGGGCACAGGCTGTTTACGAGGCGCAGGCTTACCAGATTGCCAAGGGAATCGGCGAGCTGGCGCCCACCCTTTGCGGAAAGATCGATGCGGTGATCCTCACCGGCGGCATGGCGTACTCAGATTATATCACCGGGGAGGTAACTCGCAGAGTTGGGTACCTCGGGCAAGTGGCCGTTATGCCCGGCGAGAACGAAATGGAAGCGCTGGCACTGGGTGCGCTGCGCATTCTGCGGGGAGAGGAAAGCTGCAGCGTCTATCGTGTGTAAAACATTGGCACATTCAAAATGGCAGGCTGCCCGCGAGAAGCCGAATAAATGCGGAGGAAATCTCCAAAACTTTCGGTGTGGACAGAACGCCTGCGCACGAAGCGGCCGGCCGCCTGATGGAAAACGGCTTTGGCGGTTGGCAGCACACAAACAGCACGTTTCTGCGGTACGCAAAATGTGGCGAATGTGAAAGATCTTCCATGCATGCCGCTAATTGACATTATTGTAAATATATAGGGCGTTCTCCTTCAACTTTTTTCAATATGATTACGTATTGCTTTTTGTTAAGGCAAGCTGTATTATATAGAAAAACAGAGTATACTGTATACAATTACGCATTCCCGGTCTTTGCCCTGAAATTGTTTTAAGAAAGCAGGTGGAGTTCAGTTGTCGAAGGAAAAAACCCTGCAAGGCCCAAAAGAAAATGGCGCATACCAAAGGTTTGTCACGGTTATCAGCTGTGCCATTTGTATCGCCCATCTTATCTATTTCCTTTTTCCCACAGTCATCAAGAGCTTTGGCTTTACGGCGCTGCATCTAAGCTGCGGTCTGGTCATTACCTATCTCATTTTCGATTACAAGGGGAAAGCCAGATTCTTTTCCGGCCCCTCCAAATGGCTTGATCTGTTGCCGGCCCTTACGGCCGTCGCGGTAGCGGCCTATATTGTGCGCGACCCCGACGCCTTTTTGACGCGCATCCAGATTCGCGCCACCACGATGGATATTGTGGTTGGAATCCTCGCCACGGTAATCATCATGGAGGCCTGCCGCAGAATGACCGGCCCCGCGCTGCCTATTGTGGCGCTTTGCATTACCGCCTATGCGCTGTGGGGCGGCGGGCTGCCCGGTATTTTTGGGCACAAGGGCTACCCGATACAACGCATTATCCGCACGATTTTCAGCCCGCAGGGCATCTTTGGCGGTCCGCTCACCGTTTCTGCCGGTATGCTGTTCATGTTCCTCCTCTTTGGCGCCTTTCTCAATGCCAGCGGTGCGGACGAGATCTTTAAGGATCTTTCCATCGCCATCGCGGGCAAGCAGCGGGGCGGCCCCGCAAAGATCGCCGTTATCGCAAGCGCTATCTTCGGCACCATTTCGGGCAGCCCCATCGCCAATGTGGCCAGCACCGGCGCCTTCACCATTCCCCTGATGAAGAAGCAGGGCTACCGCAAGGATTTTGCTGGGGCGGTAGAAGCGGCAGCCTCCACCGGCGGGCAGATCATGCCGCCTATCATGGGCGCGGCAGCCTTTTTGATGAGCGATATGGTAGGCATCCCTTACCGCGATGTTTGCATTGCGGCGCTGGTTCCGGCGCTGATGTATTATATCAGCATGTTTATCATGGTGGATGTGGAATCGCTCCGCTGCAACCTAAAGGGGTTGGATCCCAGCGAGATTCCGCAGCTTGGCCCGGTGCTGCGAAGAGCCTTTAAGCTAATCGTCCCGGTGCTGGTGCTCGTCGTCTCCCTCATTGGGCTGGGCCAATCGCCCACCCGCAGCGCCATGTTCGCGACAGTCGCCATCATCTTCTGTTCGTTGGTAGACCGTCAGACGCCTTTCCGCCTTTCGTCCGTCGTCACCGCTTTTAAGGAGGGCGCCCGCGCCTCCGCGCAGATCTGTTCGGCCTGCGCCACTGCCGGCATTGTGATAGGCATTCTCTCGATGACGGGGCTGGGGCTCAATTTCTCCAACCTGATCTTCAGCTTGGGCGGGCAAAGCATCTTTTTATCTCTTCTGCTCGCGATGTGCGTTTCTATCGTATTGGGTATGGGCCTTCCCACCTCCGCGGCCTATATCGTAACAGCCACGACTATGGTGCCCGCGCTGATCAAGCTGGGGCTTTCGCCCATGGCTTGCCACCTCTTCCTGCTTTACTTTGCAAGCGCGTCCAGCATTACGCCGCCGGTTGCCATTGCCTCTTACGCGGGCGCCGCCATTGCCGACGCCTCCCCGATGAAAACCAGTATGGAGGCAATAAAGCTTGGTATCGTGGCCTTTATCGTACCCTACGCTTTTGCGATGAATCCATTGCTCATCGAGTTCGATTTTTCCACGTTGGCGGACGGCGCGCGCACCATCATCGATTTTGCCTGCGCTATCCTGTGCTCCTTCCCCCTGGCCTCCGGGATACAGGGCTACGCCCGCAAAAAGATCCCGAAGCTTCTTTCGGTTGTGATGATTGGCCTCGGCGTCAGTATGGTCACGCCCTATCTCGTACTCAAGCTTATTGTAACAGCGGTGTTTCTGGGGTTTGTTGTCCTTGACCGCAAACGCAACCCGGCGCCTGCTCTATAAAAAAGGAGGATTATCATGTATAAGGGAACACGCATTGTTTTGAGCCTGCTTTTGGCAACCATTCTGATCGCCGGTGTCGCCGGTTGCGGCAGCGGCAGCGGGAATTCCGCTTCCACGCCCGCCAATCCCGCATCTTCCGATTCTACGCCCGCCGATCCCGCACCCGTTGATTCCACGCCCGACGATTCCGCACCCGTTGATTCCGCCCCTGTCCAACTGCAGAACTACTCTGTCGGCACCGCTTCGACTGGCGGCCTGATGTATGCGATCGGCGCGGGCTGGGCCACTATCATCAACAACACAATGACCGACCAGTATCATCTGACCGCCGAGGTCACCGCCGGCAACATGGAAAACATCGCAATGCTGGAGGACGGCACCGTTGAATTCTGCACCAACGGTGTGATGAGCGTAGCCGAGGGCTACGCCGGCGAAGCACAGTGGACCGGAGGCACGAAATACAGCAAGCTTCGCGCCATGTTCCCCATGAACCCCATGATGCTGACCGCCATCACCCTCAAGGGCAGCGGTATCACCACCCTGGCCGATCTTAACGGCAAGGTGGTCGGTTTGGGCAGCAAGGGCGGCGCCATCGACGGCGTTATGTCCGTCGTTCTTGCAAACCGCGGCATTAAGCCCAGCCAGGTGCACAACGACGGCTGGTCGGCTTCTGTCACCGCTCTGACCGACGGGCAGATCGACGCTCTCATCACAATGCAAATGGCGCCGGCTCCCTCCATTGTCGAGCTGCAGGCCAGCAAGGATGTCGTATTCATCACCTTCTCGCCGGAGGATCTGGCCGCTGTCAGCGAAGCCATCCCCTCAATGGCCGACAGCGCCATTCCCGCAAATTCCTACAACGGCGTCACCGAGGATATCCCCACCAAATCGGATTGGGCTATCATGTGTGCCTCTGTCGATATGCCCGAGGACGTCGTGTACAATCTCGTAAAGGCCACCTTTGAGAATGTCGAGGATATGAAGCTTCTGCACCAAGCCTGCGCCAACATCAGCCCCGAACTCGCCAAGGAAGTTAAAATCCCCTTCCACCCGGGCGCCGTGCGCTACTATAAGGAGATCGGCATCGAACTTCCCGAGCCCAGCGTCAATCCCGCCGGCTAACGCCACTATGTAATATCACCGACTCCGCTCCGTTGTGGGGCGGAGTCTCTTCATCAAAAAGGAGGATGGCTGTCATGGAACAGATGAACCAAGTCATTGACCGCTGGATTCGCAGCCACGGGGACGAGGCGATTGCCCTTTCGCAGTTCCTCTGGTCCAATCCCGAGCTGCCGCAAGAGGAGTTTAAGGCCTGCGCGCAGACCAAAGCCTATTTGGAACGGCACGGCTTCTCTGTCCGCGCCTACCACTCCAAGAGCCCGGAGCAGGAACCCAACAGCGTCATTGCGACCTGGGGGAGCGGAGCGCCGGTCGTCGCCATCATAGGGGAATACGACGCTCTGGCCGGTTTGGGCCAGGAGGCGACGTCCTCCCGCGCACCCATTCCCGGCTGCGGGCACGGCTGTGGGCACAGCATGACCACTCCTGCCTGCGCCACAGCCGCCATCGCGCTCAAGCAGGCCATGGAGGCCGAGGGGCTGGGCGGCACGGTACGCTTCTACGCTACCCCGGCTGAGGAAAGCGGCGAAGGTAAGGTTTATATGAAGCGGAACGGCGATTTCGACGATGTGGACTGCTGCCTCACGTGGCACCCCATGGGGCGGGATCTGGGGCCGGAGGAGGGCTCGATGCTGGCGATCGCCAGTATCGAATTCGAGTTCTTTGGCAAGAGCGCGCACGCTGCCGCCATGCCCGAGATGGGCCGCAGCGCTCTTGACGCCGCCGAGCTGATGAATATCGGGGTTCAGTATCTGCGCGAGCATGTTTCGACCGATGTGCGGATGCACCACATCTACCTGAACGGCGGCGAAAGCCCCAATATCGTTCCGGATTACGCAAAGCTGTATTATCTGATACGCGCCCGCACCATGGCCACGTTGGAAGAGGTTCTGGCGCGCGTGAAGGAGATCGCCAAAGGCGCCGCGATGATGACCGGCACGCAAACCAAGGCTACGCTGCGAGCCGCTTCCTGCGAAACCTTCATTGTCCACGGCTTCAACCGGTTCTATTACGAAGCGGCCAAAAAGGTTCCCCCTTTCTCTTATAGTCCCGAAGAGCAGGCGTTCGCCAAAGAGCTGTACCGGAATGTAATGGGCAAGGAACCGGAGGGGGATATCCTGCCCACCGGACTGAACGAGCCTACCGGCGTGACAAGGCTGGTGCCCGCCTCCACCGATGTGGGCTATATCACTCAGGTGATTCCCACCAGCCGGATGTTCGGGCTGGGCATCCTCCGGGATATTCCAATGCACCATTGGGGCGTCACCGCCACCGCCGGAATGAGCATCGGCCACAAGGCTATTCTGCAAGCCGCGCGCGTTGTGGCCCAATGCGGTTACGAGATCCTGCAAAACCCGCAGGTCATCGAGGCTTGGAAAGCGGAGCTTCGGGAGGCCGCCGGAAAAACGCCTGTCTACACACCGATGATTCCCTCCCAAACCCGCATCTGACCACCGCTCTGTCGATCTCCTCTCGGGGATCCGCGTACCCGTCGACGCTGGACCGCGCTTCATTGAATATGGCATTGGGCAATTGCGCCGTCACCGTATTCCCGTGGTCTTGAGGGCTCTGATGTCGCCCTCGAGCGGCGTACATCTCGTTGTTGTATGCGATGGTCTCCGCAGATAAGTTTGAGCCGGCCGCTTTGGGGTAAACCCGAGGCGACCGGCTCCGTTGTTTATTCTTTATACTGCTCTTCGACCAAATTCGCCTGTCAATTATGTTTGCGCTTTTGGTCCGAATCGGGGCGATAAAACTTGAGCCGGGGCGGACATTGACCCCACCAATGCCCGCCCCCGCCCGCTTATCTGCGCCGACCCGGCGCAAAGATGCTCACCTTTTTATTGCAGAATAGAAAAGCGTCATCTGAAAGTGGAAATCAAGCCGGCAGATATGTGGTATTTTTATCGCGGGGGAGTATAATAAGCATGCCCTTCACTGTGCGGATACGGCACTCGCCAAATTTTCACTGTTCCGCCAGGCGTCATTTTGCCAAATTTCGCGGCTTTTGAGCTCATCGCCCTTGACGGGCGAAAGCCCGCCTGCGCCCTTTTCACTCAAAATTTACCGAAATTTCAGGCAAAAGTACAAACGGGAACATTTTTCAAACATGCCTTAAAAGAAGTCACAAAATATGAAAACGAAGGCTCCTTCTTCCGCTATACTGGATGACAGGGGGAGGTTAGACGATATGAAGCACCTAGAAAAACTCACCGCGGCCATTGAGTATATCGAAGCCAATCTGACTGAAAAGTTGGATCTGGGCATGGTCGCTGACGCCGTACATTACACAAAGCATCATCTCGGGCGGACATTTTCAAAATGTCTGGGGCTGACGCTGCACGATTACTTGCAGCGGCGGCAACTCACCGAAGCGGCGAAGCTGCTGGTGTTTTCAAAAAAGTCCATCCTGGATATCGCGCTGCTGTCGGGCTATGAAAGCCAACAGGCGTTTCACGGCGCGTTCAGTTCAATGTATAAGCTCCCCCCGCACGCATACAGGGAAAACGAAGAATTTTACCCGCTGCAACTGAAATTCGAGTTTGAAGGGAGTTTTGAAATGCTTAACAAAAAAGAGATTGACGAATGGAGTGTCACATTCGCGGACGAAAGCGATATATCCCGCTGGATGACGCTGGTACGGCTGGTGATTGACGGGTTTCCCCATCTGCATGAGGATGAGCATATCGAAACCTTGACGCAGAGAATTTTCCGCAATGAGGCGTTGATCGTGAAGGATGGCGAAATCGCGGTGGGCATCCTGCTCTTTTCACGAAAAACCGGCAGCGTTGATTTTATGGGAACACACCCGCTGTACCGGCAAAAAGGGATACCGCAGGTATTTTTTCACAAGGTTTTGGGCGAGCTGTCGGGCGATACGAAAATCAGCATAACGACCTTCCGCGAGGGCGACAAGGCCGATACCGGCCAGCGCAAACAGGTGCAGGCGCTGGGTTTTGCGGAAGCGGAACTCATGGTGGAGTTTGGTTATCCCACACAGAAATTTGTTCTGCCGAGGGAGGGAGGTCATGAGTGAGAAAACTGCAATCCCTTTCCCCGATGAAATAGCCCACCTTGAAAGAACAAGTCGCGACATTGACGAGGCGCTCGCGGATGCGGATGCAAATGTCGAGCGTTTAGACAAAGAATACACGGACATGAAACGGTACATGGCGGAGCATCGCGGGGAGATTGACCCGCACGAAATGTTCCAGAATGAATTGGGGTTGCGGCAAACAGACCGCACCGGCGCGTTTGCGGTGAATGTGCGGGACAAAATTTCTAAGCTAAAGAATTCCCCCTACTTTGCGCGTATAGATTTTCGCTGCGAAGCCGCTGACAAGGCGGATGTTTTTTACATCGGGCGTTTTGCTTTCAATCACGCCGATAAACTGCTGATTTCAGACTGGCGCTCTCCTGTGGCCGGCATGTTTTACGACCATGAGGTCGGCCCCGCGGGATACATCGCGCCGGTGGGGCAAATCAATGGAGAGTTGACCCGCAAACGTCAGTTCAACATTAAAAACGGCATCATGGAGTACGCCCTTGAAAGCTCCCTAAATATCCAAGACAACATATTACAGCGGGAGCTTTCCCATACCTCGGACGAAAAGATGAAGTCCATCATCGCGACCATTCAAAAAGAGCAAAACGGTATTATACGCAATGAAAAAACAGGGACGCTGATTATACAGGGCGTGGCCGGATCGGGAAAAACTTCCATCGCCCTGCACCGCATCGCCTTTTTGTTGTATCGCTTCAAAGACAGGCTGACGGCGAAGAATGTGACGATCCTTTCCCCCAACAAGGTGTTTGGCGATTATATTTCTAACGTACTGCCGGAGCTTGGCGAGGAACCGATCTATGAGATTAGTCTTGCTGATATTGCCAAAGTACAGTTAGAGGGCGTTATCGGGTTTGAAGCGGACAAAGACCCGCCGGCAACACATGACGCGGCTTGGGCGGAGCGGGTTCGGTTCAAGTCCACACTGGATTTTGTAAAAATGCTGGATAGGTTTATAGCCCGGCTACCGGACATAGCGTTTGCCCCGACCGACTACACCTACGGGCGATTTACCGCAAACGCCGGCATGATAGGCGAACGTTTTCGGGCGTACGGCAAGTATCCGGTGAAATGCCGCTTGCGGATGATAGCTGACGATATTTACGACCGCTTCGATACGGATAATTTCATGGAGGACGATATACCCAAAAGCAGAACTATCCTGAAAGCCCTCAATAAGATGCTCACAGTCAAGAACACACGGGCGCTTTATGAGGAGTTTTACAAGCGGAACGGCATACGGCAGATGTTTGCGATGCCCACAAAGAATACTTTGGAGTGGGCTGACACATACGCTTTTCTCTATGTTCATGCGGCGTTTGAGGGATTACAGGAAAGCGGCGTCATCAAGCATCTGGTGGTCGACGAGATGCAGGATTATACGCCGGTGCAGTACGCGGTGCTGAACATATTATTCAAATGCCCGAAGACGATTTTAGGTGATTTCGGGCAATTCATCAATCCGAACCACCTGCACACGCTGGAAGATCTGAAAGAGCTATACGGTGATGCTGAGTTTGTCGCGCTTACAAAAAGCTACCGTTCGACTTACGAGATTATTTCCTTTGCGAAACAGATAAAACCCACAGGAATCTTAGAGGCTGTCGAGCGTCACGGCGAACCGCCCGCGTTGATCGGCTGCCGCGATCAAGAGGACGAGCTGGCGCGTATAAGGGATATGATAGACGCTTTCGCGAAAGGCGCTAATGCATCGCTTGGTATTATCGCGAAAACCAATGAGGACGCGAAGCTGCTTTATGAGTCGCTCTCGGCGGATCATGATGTTCATTTGATTCTGCCGGACAGCACACGTTTTGTAAACGGCGTAACTGTCACATCCATACAGATGTCAAAGGGCTTGGAGTTTGACGAGGTGATCATACCAGATGTGGCCGCCAAAAAATATCGCACCGAATATGACAGGAGCTTGCTGTATATCGCGTGTACAAGGGCAATGCACCGGCTGACGCTACTGTGGACGGGCGAGCCCGCCTTGATCGAAGTGGCATTGCCGGAGCGATGAGGAAGCGGAGGGCTGCTCAGGATCTTAATATATGACTCCCGCTGTCGCCGTTAATCCGCCAAAAATCGCAGTCGGAATCGTTTATCAAATCTTTGGCCGCCGTGGCGCCGTATTCTTTGCCAAAGAGACCGGCGGCCGTGTGCGCAAGCATGTCTCCCTCTTTCCCGTACACGTTGTGAAGGATACGAGCGAGCGTAGCAAAGAGATGGGCACAATGATAAGAAAATGTGCGTTTATCATCCTCACTGGGCGCTTTCGGATTCCCGGCCCCGGCTCCGGGCAACAAAAACTCACAATGCCCGCCGGTATGCACGGTGCTCAGCGTTTGAAAGGGCAGATACGGGTTGAAGCCCCGCGCCAGCGACATATCGAGGTCGCGGCAGTAATCCCGCGCCGCCTCCGTTGCGCCCATGCTGCGGAATTGCGTATTCCACGGGCATTTGTATACCGCGTAGTGCATGTCGGGCGTCCTCGAAAAATAGCGGATATCCCAAAGGGAAGCGCTTGTAAAATTCCATTCGCCGTACTCGGAAAAAGAACGCAGATCCAATGGCTTGCCGTCCCGCAGCGCGCGTTGCGCCATGCGGGCCCCGCGCTCCTCGGCATATTTGCGTATCGCGAACGCAAACACATCCCGCCCGCCTTGCTCGTCCCTTTCGCAAAGCAGGCGATGAAAGATCGCGGCGATAAAAGCGTGATGCATTTCAGTAAGTATCATGGTTCTCTCCTGTCGCGCCGTTTTGCGGGCAAGGGCGGCGGGGCGCGCCGGCACGGTTCTTTTTCAATCGTATATCAGCTTCCCGTCCAGCATAACCAGCGCCGCGCCGGCGTAAACGGTGGGCGCGTTCGCGATGAGGTCGAAATGGCCCTCCGCCTCCTGCGCGCCGCCCAAAGAAATGTTACGCCCCATGCCGATATGGAAAGTGCCATACGCCGACTCATCCTCAATATAACAAATACCCCTGCATTTTGCCAGCGTGTTCAGCCCGATGCCGAACTCGCAACTGATACGCATGGCCGGGTCATGAAAGCTTTCGATGTAATCGAACAGGCGCGTCGCGTCGGCGTCGGTGTCGGCGCAGAAAAGCTCACCGCCGCGAAACTCCACCGCAAAGGGGGAGGTGACAGGCCCAAGATAGCCCAGTGAGCCGTCCAGAACGAGCCGGCCTTCGGTTTTGCGTTCCTCCACAGGTATGTACATTTCGTAGCTGGCGCTGGAAATAGCGCCGCGCTTGGCGGCAACGCCGTTGAAGTATCCGCCCCATCGGCCCCTTTTGGAAAGGGTAAGGTCGGTTCCCGCCTTTGTTGTGACACGGATGGTATCGCAGTCATGAAAGCGGTGCAGCAGCCGTTTGGCCATTTTGGCGCACCATCGCGGGTCGGCCGCGATAAAATCGTGCTCGAGCAGCGAGGTACCGTCTTTGCAGTCCAGCGGCAGCGAAAGGAATCGCGCGCGTTTTTTGGTGGCCTGCCGCACCGCGCCGGTCGTAATAAAAGAATAACCCGTCGCCCCTATTACGACGTCGGTGTATGCCAGGATATGCGCCATGCTCTCAACGTCGATGCCCTTTTGTACGTTGCCAGACGGCAAAACGGTGGATTTCAACACGGCGTCGTGCGAGCGCGTCCACCGCTCAAAGGCCTCCAGCTCATATCGGTGCGATTCGTCGGTGATCAGGTGAATAAGCTCGTCGGGGCGCGCCTGTACCCAACTGTTCATCACGATGGCAACGCCTGTTTCAATATCCATGCCGGCTTCCCTTCACCGCCGCGCGTTTGCCGCACGGATTAGCTGGTACCGTAAAAATTCTGAACATCCTCTAAGTAACCGCTGATTCAATCTTGCCGCTATCGTGCAAGCAACGGCGCTATGCTGTGTTTTCCCCGCCTTCGGCGGGGAAAACACAATTGATCAGTACTTCCCTAAGCGCCTGAACAGGCTCCGGATAGGCGCACAGTACGCCCCGGCGTCTGGCGGTAGCGGAACCTGTTACCGCAGCCGTGTTCAGCCGTCAGTTGGCTTTTCGCACACCAAATCCCGAATGACCTTATCGTTCCATGGCTCCAGCAGCAACGCGTTCCCGGTGATTTCCGCGTTGCACGCCAGTACTGTCTTGCCGTTGACGCGGACAAGGCAGCGCCCGCAGGAGCCCTGATAGCAGGCAGCATGGCTGAAATACGCAAGGGTCGGGTCAACGTTTTGGTGGATCCAGTCGAGCGCGCCCATCACGGAAAGCCCTTTTACGGGCATGGGCACCGTGTATTCCTGCCGGTACCCCTCGCCGCCGGCGCTCCTTGCCACCGTAATACTGATTTGTTCCATCGCGAGTCTCCGTTCCGCCGGCAGCCATAGCCGGCCAATAATAATAGCTGGCCGCGTTATCCCTCGTAGTAGCTGAGCTTGGAAAGCATTCCCTCAAGATAGTCGAAGTAATCCCGCTTTCCACCCGGTGAGGCGATCCTGCCCTGCGCCACGGGTACGGTTTCCAGACCGCAGGGACCCTCGACAACATTGCGCAGCCAGTTGTCGTCGTCGGTGAAGAGGCAATCGCCGCGGATAAACACGCCGCGACTTTCTTCGCGCAGCAGCGAGGCCCGCAGGATAGAACGGCCGCAGGTATGCATCGCCCTTGCCTCGAGATAATCGAGCCATTCGCCGGGATACCGGCCTGTCTTTCCGACGCCGATGTTTTCAAGATCGATTTCGTCGAGGGCGCGCAACCCGGCCTCAAGGCCCTCCCGCGTGCGAACGATTCCGCCGTGCCGCGATACGGCCTCTTTAACCGCCTGCTTGGCGGCGGTAGCGGTCAGGCCGCCCTCCCGCCCGACAGGAGCGCGCACGCCCTGCGTCGCGGCCTCCATCGAGGCCTGGTCGCAGCAACCCCGTCCCGCCTGCGTGGCAAACAGAGCCGCCGAAAGCCCGGCCCGCGCGCCTTCCACCATCATTTCGGTGGTGGCGGCCGAAACGCGGTTGGCGCCAAACAGCCCCCCGGTACATTCGCCCGCCGCGAAAAGGCCCTGCAGCGTGGTTTCCATCCGCGCGTTTACCTGAATGCCGCCGTCGAAGTAATGGGCGGCCGGGAAGACGCACAGGCCCCCGTTTTGATCGTGAGTGTCCATCATAGCGCCAAAGTTTCCCTGCCGGAGGTGCGGGATTTTTTGCTCGAGCGCCGCGCGCTCAGGCGTACCGGGCATCCCGACGCGGTAGATAAGGCCGCCGTATTCGTCGCCTCCCGTCGCTTCCCGCTCCATATAGGCGGCGTAGCACAGCAGCAGCTTGTTCCACTCGCTGCCCAGTGCAAGGCGCACCATGGCGGGGGAAAGGTGCTTGTGAAGGTACGGCTCGCGCGCGCCGTTTAGATCCACGCCCGCGTTGAGGCATTGGAACACATAGGGCAGGATGCTGCCGCGATGCTTTTGGGGCGCAAACATCACCCCGGGGCAATGGGTCACCATTTCCATATTCACAAGCCGCGCGCCGGCGCGCAACGCTGCCGCTATCCCCTCGCCGCACAGGTCGGAGGGCCCGCTGGTAAAGGTATAGCAGTTATGCGCCCCGCCGGTCGCCAGCACCACGGCGCCGGCGTCGACGCGCACAAGCGCGCCGCCGTTAATATCCAGCAGCAACGCGCCGCACACCCGGCCCTTCGCGGTGAGCAGGTCGCACAGCGTGATATCCTCACGCATGCGCACGTTACCGCAGCCGCGCACGGCCTTCCACAGCGTATTGAGGATATCGTGCCCGGCCGCGCCGATCTCCCGTTCGCCGATTTCCAGATTATGCAGTTTTACGCCCGCTTCCACCAAATCCCCGACACGCTCGCCGGCGGTATCCACAAAGAGCTGCACCATATCGCGGTCGTTGAGGAAAAATCCCTCATGTACGATATCGGAATACCAGCTTTCCCGCGTGTCGTCGGGGTTTCCGCGCAGCCCCAGCTTACAAAGATCCTCGCCGGCACAGGCGATATCGGCACTGACATCAGCCCCGGCCAGCAGCGTGGCGCCGCTCCGGTTTATTTTCCCTTTCCCTGCGATGAGTACATCCGCGCCTGCTTTCGCGGCGGCCCTGGCCGCGCAAAGGCCTGCGCCGCCGCTACCCACGATCAATACATCACAGCTTACCGTCTCCATACGGCTGCATCCCCCGTTTCAAAATATAGGCGAATGAACAGGCTGTCTTTTCCCCGCCTTGCGTGGCGGGGAAAAGACGTTGTTGCACCACCGCTTGGAGGAGCTAGTGCTCCGCGCCCTCCGAAACGGCGAGATCATTGACGTGTTCTACGGTCGCCGTAATCGCGGCCTCCAGCCCCTTGGCGATATCCTCCGCCGATAGGGACGGCGCGGTGGCCGCGGCCGCCTGCCGGTGCAGGTAAGGGACATGGATAAACCCACCGCGCATACCGGGAAAGCTTTTCGCGATATGATAGAGCACGCCGTACATCAGATGGTTGCACACATAGGTGCCGGCGGAATTGGAAAGGGAAGCCGGCACGCCGGCGGCGCGGATATACCGCACCATCGCCTTTACCGGCACTGTCGCGAAGAAGGCGGGCGGCCCGTCGGCAAAGACGGGGACGTCGACCGGCTGATTGCCCTCGTTATCGGGGATGCGGCCGTCGTCAACGTTGATGGCCACCCTTTCGGGCGTGATGCCGCACCTTCCCCCCGCCTGCCCGACGCCCAGCGTGACGTCGGGCTGTTCCGCCCGCATGGCGGCGTACACTATGTCGATAGCCTTGTGGAACACCACGGGCACAAGCAGTTTAACGACGCGTGCGCCGGCTACCTCGTCTCGCACCAATTCCACCGCTTCCCGCGCGGGGTTTACGGCATCCCCGCCAAACGCCTCAAACGCCGTGAGAAGTATCTTCATACGCTTCTCCTTTTTTCCGCCGTTAGAAAGCCAGCACGTACAGGAGGACGATATGCACGATAAGCATTACCAGCGCGGTGGCCGCCTGCGATTTGATGATGCCATATTTGTTGCGCATTTCCAGTAGCGCGGCCGGCATGATGTTGAAGTTGGCGCCCATCGGCGTTACCAGCGTACCGCAGTAACTGGCCGTGATGCCCAGCGCGCCCACTACCAGCGGGTTTGCGCCCTGCATGATGAGGAACGGGATGCCAATGCCCACCGTGATGACGGAAAAGGACGCGTAGCCGTTGCCCATGATGATGGTAAACACGGCGATGGCGACACAGTAGACGATACAGGCGATGAATCGGCTGCCGTCGGGAATGAAGGAACTGACGCCGTTTGCAATGACGTCGCCCACGCCGGCTGCCGTAAAGAGAGCGCCCAGCGCCGACAGAAGCTGCGGCAGAATGCCAATGGGGCCGATATTGTCCATCAGCCGGGTGCCCTCGGTAACGGCGTGCTTTGGGGCGGTTTTGAAGAGCAAAACCGCCACGACGATGCCGCAAATACCCGAAAGGCCAATGGCGTTGTCGGAGGTGATCCAGCTCAGGGCCGGCACCGCCGCGCCCAGCCTTGCCGTGATAACAGCGATAACGGCAAGGCACAAGGCCGGGATAAACACCTTATAGCCCGTCGCGTTGGCCCGCGCACGAATCTCGCCGGGCTCGGAAACCTCATTTTTGCTCTGCTGCACCCCGTTCACGGCTGTCAGCACCGAAAAAGCAAGGATGCATACGCCGGTGATCCACTTGGGCAGCCAAAACCCGAAAATGAAGATGAAGGCCATGATGAACCAGAAGGCGACAGTGGTAGTTTTTTTCCGCGCGTTCTTATCGCGCAGCGACTTGGCCCCCATCAAAATGAAGATAATGCCAATCAGGCTGTAAAATACCTCGGCAACGATGGCGCCTGCGGTCATGACTTACTCCCCCTTTCGCCGCCCAGCTTCTTTTCGAGCTTTTTGTCCATCAGGATGCAGTTGACGACGCCCACGGCAATGGAGATGACGGCAATGGGAACCGACCATGC
>QMCE01001094.1_pt1 | contig 19508 bp, 12 predicted proteins | sample 1821851 | NCBI WGS metagenome assembly QMCE01 (sample SAMN09453174, study PRJNA476694) | Termite gut metagenome, whole genome shotgun sequencing project. | isolation source: worker | host: Odontotermes sp. | place: South Africa:Pretoria | collected 2016-01-28
TGACGAGCTGCGGTCTGTGACCGCAGTGTCTGAATTACGGGGCCATTGGTTATGTCAACGCAGTCAGGAAGCAATTTTAGAGGCGGCCTATAGATCGAATGAATCCTAGTCAAATAATCCATCATGTCCTAATTCTAGCAAAGAATCATTGCGGCCGCAACTACCGACAGCGGTGTGCACGACGATTGGAATCATTTTGACCTCTGCTTCGTGTGAGGGGCGGTGACGCGTTTTCAGCCCAATGCGTGTTGTTTTCGGCAAAAAAAACGTTATAATCACTTTTTGTTGCTGTACGTGTTAGAGTTGTCGCATAACTTCAAAATGGAAGGCCCGCGTAAGGCGGCGGCCCAGGCCCGGGCTGCCAACCTCCAGGCAATAGCTTTGGGGAATGGGGTCGGCTTCGTCCAAAAGGGGGTCAATGGCGCGGCTGGCTTTTTCGCAAGTGTCGGTGTCCAGCGGTTCATCGCGGTCAATCAGCACCTTCAAAAACCACAGGCTGCCCTCTTTTTCAAAGCGAACATCCCACAGCCGCAGGCCCAGCCCCTCAATAATGGGCCGCACAAGCTCTTCCACTTTGGCGGCCACGCCGCCGGGTTCTTTCAGCAATTTGGGCACCGGCCGCCCCCTTTGTCAGGTAGGAAATACAGTTAAACCGCAAACACTCCATACACGGCAAAAGAGCGGGCACAGCCCACTCTTTCGTGTAATCATCGGTTCGTACTGTCACATTATATCATAGCTATGCACCGGTTGCAAGCCCTGTTTTCAGGGTTTTCACCCCGGTTTTCACCCCGGGATTCACCCCTGGGTTTTCACCCCAGCGGCAGTGTAAGCGTAAACGTTGCGCCGCCGCCCTGTGTGTCGGCCACCACCAGCTTGCCGCCGTGCAGCCCGGCAAGCTCCCGCGCCACCGCTAAGCCCAGCCCAAAGTGGGCCTTGTCGTGGCGGCTTTTGTCAGCGCGGTAAAAGCGGTCGAACACGCGCTCCTTTTCGTTCTCGGGTATGCCGGGGCCGCCGTCGGCCACGCTGATGCTCACCCGCCCCTTTTTGGCCTCGGCCGCAAGCTGTATGGCCGTGCCCGCCGGGGCATATTGCAGGGCGTTGTCCAACAGCACCGCCAAAATCTGGCGCAGCCGTTCGGCGTCGCCATTGGGTTTTGGCAGTGTCTTGTCAGGCAAAGACAGCTCCAGCCGCAGGCCTTTGGCCTTGGCCAGTGGGGTATAGCTTTCCACCGCGTCAATCAGCAGGGTGTCCAAATCCACCGGGCTCTTGTTCAACTGCCAGCTGCCCGCGTCGCCGCCGGCCAAAAGCAGCAAATCGTCCACCAGGCGGCCCATGCGTTCGGTTTCGCCCATGGCGGCATCGTTAAATTTTTCTGCCTGCGGTTCGTCGGCATCCTGCCGGGCTTCTTTGGCCGCCGAAAGGCTGGCGCGAATAACGGCAAGCGGGCTGCGCAGCTCGTGGCTGGCTGCCGCCACAAACTCTGTTTGGCGGCGCAGGCCCTCGCTGGTGCTGCGCAGCACCAGCCCCGCCAGTGCCCAATTGGCCAAAAACAGCGCCGCCAGCCCGCCCAGCAAAATCAGCAAATGCAGCAGCACGTCCTGCACAATTTGTTGTTTTTCCTCACCGAGATTTTCCAGTATGGCGGCCTCGAAGCTGGGGCCGTCCCCTATGTGAACCTGCTGCCTTCCAGCGAGGTCATGGGTCATATGAATGGACTCGTAGCCGGCGTCCGCATTGGTGCGCAGGGTGAAATAGGCGGCCCGGTAGGATTCGCCGCCGCTGCTGACCTCAAAAATGTCCTCATCGCCCAGGGTAAAATCGTAGTTCGCGTCCATCACATAGGCAAAGGATATTTTCTCTGTAGCCATGCTTCCCACACCGCTGCTGTCTTCGACCGGTGTTTCCCCCGTATACGTGACGATGCTGTACAAAACGGTGTTATCATCGGCGGGTTCGCGCTCCTGCGCGGCGGCCTTGGCTGCCTCGAACAGCGCTTCCTTGCTCTCCAGCGACACAGAGACAGAGGTAACATAGGCGGCGGGCGCCTGTGCAATGCCGGCCTGCTGTGCACCGATGGCCGCCGTTTCCTCTACCAGCAGCCCGTTCTGCTTCACACAGACAATGATGTCGCCGGTGATGAGGGCCACGGGTGGGTCTTCGCTTTTTACCAGTGTGGAGACAACACGCTCTATCGTGCGCATGAACAAAGCATTCCCGCTTTGCTGTATCTGGGTTGCGGACTGGGTGGTGGAAACAGCCAGCGCAATAGTGAGCACCGCGCCGGTGAGCACGGTGAAGATGACGGCCAGCCGCCTGCGCAGCTTTTTCAGCATTTTTTCATTCACCTGCCTCTTCCGCCGCAAGCGGTGTTTCTTCCAGCCGGTAGCCCACGCCGCGCACGGTTACCAGCCGTACCGCGCGGCTTACCGCGGCAAGGCGGCGGCGTATAAAGTGCGCGTAGCTGTCCAGCGAGGCTTCCTCCACGTCGGCCTCCATGCCCCACACGCGGCTGAACAGCGTTTGCCGCGGCAGCGTTTGCCCGCCGCTTTTCATCAGCGCGCCCAAAAACTGTCCCTCGGTTTTAGAGAGGGTGCACCGTGCCTTCGCACCCTCCAGCATCAGGGCCGAAAGGTCGAGCATCAAATCGCCAAAGCGCAGTTCCTGCCGCAGCTGCATCTCGCCGGGGCGCCGGGCCAGCGCGCGCATGCGGGCCTTCAGCTCCCGAATATCGAAGGGCTTCACCAAATAGTCGTCGGCCCCGGTGTCGAAGCCGGTTACCTTGTCGCCCACCTGGCCCAGTGCCGTTAGCAGCAGCACCGGCACCGTAACACCGGCGGCCCGCGCGCGCCGCAGCACCTCAAGGCCGTCCATCCCGGGCATCATCCTGTCCAGCAGCACCAAATCGTACACGCCCTCTTGCAGGCAATACAAGCCGTCGCTGCCGTTGTCGCACACGTCAATCTGCCAGCCCTCGCGGCGCAGCTGGGCCGCGGTGGCGTCGCACAGCTCGCGGTCGTCTTCCACCATCAAAATCCGCATGGCTTCTCCATTTGTTTGGCACTTCCCTTGTCAAACTGGTTGTATAGTAGTCAGTATACACCATCTTACCTGAAAAGAACCTTGAAATTTTCTTGGAGGATTTTTCAAGGTTCTTTTGTGTACTATTGGGAGCGTAGAAGCATGCACGAAACTACACAAAGGAGAACCCAGACAATGAAAACAATAAAACGATGGACAGCCTTTCTTTTATGCTGCGCCCTGGTGCTGGCCTGTGTGGGATGCGCGGGCGCCGAGGCCCCGGCCTCCGGCAGCGGCAGCAGTGGGGGCGGCATTGGGGGCGGTGTCCCCGCCCCGGGCGGCAAGGGCCGCTATGTGGAAACAGACATCACCCCGCCGGACGCCCAGGGTGAACAGCTGCACAGTTTTTTGGCCGAGGACGGCGCGCTGGAGTGCTACAACTGGGATTTGACCAAGAAGTTTACCAGCACCGACGGCGGCGAGAATTGGCAGGAGAGCGACGGCCCGGGTGCGGGCGGCACGCTTACAGGCAGGGTGCAAGCATGCACGCGCCTGGCAAGTGGCAGCCTGCTGGTGGCCATGAGCAACAACAACGGCAGCACGACGGGCCTTGTGCGCCTTGCCCCCGACGGCACGACGCAGCCCTTTCCCGTGGCCCCGCTGGACGAGGCCATTGAAACCGGCCCCAGCACACACATCGGCCTGCTGCGCGCGGTGTCGGAAGACCGCCTGCTGCTAAACTTTTTCAGCGGCGATTTCGGCACGGCCCCCGAGGAAGAGGACGGGGGGGATGACGACGCGGCCAGCGTGCCCGGCGGGGAGGACGCCTCCACCGCTGCGGGCGGCGCGAATGGCGAATATGCCCTTGAGGGCGAAGGCAGCGAGCCCGCCAGCGCGCCGGAAGAGGAAGAAGAGGAAAACACCATGGCGGGCTTTGTGGTGGGCGGCGAGCAAATCGAATTCACCGGGCTGATTGATTTGGCAAGCGGTGAGGTGATTGCCGAGTATCCTGAGTGGTTTGGCATATCCGCCGCCGCCGACGCGGACACCCTGTATCTGCTGGGCTACGGCGGCGAGGTTACCGCAAAGGCGCTGGCCGACGGCAAGCCCCAAACCAAGGGCGAGGGCAAGGTGGCTGCCGAACAATATGACTTTAGCATGCAAATGGCCACCGGGCCAAACGGGATGTATATTTTAACCAGCAAGAACATTCAAACGATGAACGCCGAGGGGGCGGCTTCGGTGCTGGTGGACGGCAGCAGCTATTCCTTCTCCGCCGTTGGAAACATGGCAAGGGCGCTGCACTTGCTGCCCGGCGGCGACATGGTGGCGCAGATGGACAATGACGCCGGCTCGCGGCTGTACCGCTACCGCTGGGATGAAAACGCGGTGCTTGACCCGGACAAGGTGCTGAATGTGTGGTCGCTGAACGAAAACCCGCTGGTGCGCACGGCCATCTCCGCAATGCGCGCCCAAAACCCCGATGTGGTTGTGGAGTACGAGGTGGCCCTTTCGCAGGGCGGCGGCGTTACCGCCGAGGACGCCATTAAAACCCTGAACACCCGCCTTTTGAACGGGGACGGCCCCGATGTGCTGATTTTGGACGGCACACCGGCTGAAAGCTATGCTGCGCGCGGCATGCTGCAAGATTTGAACAGCGTGGTGGACACTGGCGGCTTGTTCCCCAACATCGCCGCCCCCTTTGCCACCACAGGCGGCACCTTTTACCTGCCCACCAACATGAAAATTCCCGTTTTGCTGGGTACGCGGGAGAATCTGGACAAGGCCGCCGGGCTGGAGCAGCTTATACAGATGGTGCAAAGCGGCAACCCCCTGCCCGAATTGACCGAGGGATACGACGTTTTCTCTTCCCTGCCGCAAAATACGCGGCCCGCGTTGATACCGGAAACCTTGCGGGAGATGTATGATTTGCTGTGGAACAGCGGCGCCGCGTCGGTCATCACCCCCGAGGGGCTGGACAAGTACGGCACAGACGAATTCGGCATGGTTCAGCAAAGCGGAAGCGTTTCCATGGGCTACAGCGGCGGCATGGTAGCCCAAATTAGCGGCTCGCCCGTGGCCTACGCCTCTCAGCGCGCGCTGCTGGGCGCCTATCTGGTGGACGATTTAGCCATGTTGGACATGGTGATGGAGCCGCCCGAAACGGCGCTTGCGGCGTTCCCGGGGCTGGGCGAGGGCAGCTTTGTGCCCATGGGCCTGGCGGGCATCAGCGCCGACAGCCCAAGGGGCGAACTGGCCGCCCAATTTGTGAATTTGATGCTGAGCGAAGAGGTGCAGGGCACCAAGACCGGCAGCGGCCTTCCGGTTACCGAGGCCGGCATGAAAAAGCAGATTGCCGACCAGGACGAGCTGTTGCAGCAGCAACCGACGCCGGAGCGGTTTGAGTTTGACTACCTGCCGCTGGTGAATTTGGCCCAAACGCCCCAGATGGGCGACGAGACCGTGAGCGAGATGATTTGGAGCGCGGCCCAAAGCCTGTTCAGTGGCGAAATGGACGTGGAGGGAGCGGTGGCGCAGCTTGAACAGGAACTTCGGAACTATCTGGCAGAGCGGCAGTAGCCCACAGGGCGCAGGGCCTGTTCCGGCGGGCCCTGCCGGGCCCCGCGCGCCGGGCGGGCGGTTTCCCGCCCGGCGCAGCCGCGTGAAACGCGGCCGCTGGGCGCCTGTTCTCTTTCTGGCGCCCAGCTTTGCGGGGCTGTTGCTGTTCTTTTTGCTGCCGTTTGCCGACACCGTGCGCCGCAGCATGACCAACGCGCGCGGCAATGCCTTTGTTGGCGCTGAAAGCTATGCCTCAGTGCTTGAAAACGAGGCCTTCCGCCTGGCCATGGGCAACACGGCGCGCTTTGTGGCGGTGTGCATTCCGCTTTTGCTGGCAGCCAGCCTTGGGCTGGCGCTGCTGCTGCGGGCGGTGGGCGGCGGGCGGCGCCTTAAAACCAGCTACCTGCTTCCCATGGCGGTGCCGGTGGCCAGCGTGGTGCTGCTGTGGCAGGTGCTGTTCCACCAGCAGGGGCTGCTAAATGCGGTGCTGGCCGCCTTTGGCGCGCCGCCGGTAGATTTTATGGGCACATCCGCCGCATTCTGGGTGCTGGTTCTCACCTATGTGTGGAAAAACGCGGGCTACAACATGATTTTGTGGATGGCCGGGCTGGACAGCATTGCCCAAAGCCGCTACGAGGCCGCCCGCGTGGACGGCGCCGGGCCCTGGCAGTGCTTTTGGCACATCACGCTGCCGGGGCTGCTGCCCACGCTGGGAATGGTGGCCATTCTCTCGCTGCTGAACAGCTTTAAAGTCTTCCGCGAGGCCTACCTGGTGGCCGGCGCCTACCCGCACGACAGCATCTACCTTTTGCAGCACCTGTTCAACAACTGGTTCGTCAATTTGGATATCAGCCGCCTTTGTGCGGCAGCGGTGCTGCTGGCGGCGGCCCTGCTGGTGTTTATTTTGCCAATGCAGCATTTTTTGCGGCCAGACGACACCACTTAGGGAAAGGGGCAACTGTGCTTAAAAAAGGAAAGGCCCGCCTGGCGCGGGCGGCCTGTTTAGCGGTGCTGGTTTTGGCGGCGCTGCCGGTGTGCTGGGTGCTGTGGTTCATGCTGTGCGGCGCGCTGATGCCGCTGGACGAACTGAATGCCACTGTGGGGCCGGTGCTGGCCGGGCAGCAGGGCATGGCCACCTGGCCGCTGCTGCCCAGCTATCCCACCTTGCAGCCATTGCTGGAGCTTTTGCTGGACACCCCGCAGTTTTTTGTAATGTTTTGGAATAGCTTTAAACTGACGCTGCCCGCGGTGGCCGGGCAGCTGCTGGTGGGCGCACCGGCGGCGTGGGCGCTGTCGCGCCTGCGTTTCCGCGGCCGCCGGCTGGTGATGACGCTGTACATTATTTTGATGCTGATGCCCTTCCAAGTGACCATGGTGCCCAATTATATGGTAATGGACCGCCTGCATTTGATGGACACCATTTGGGCTGTGGCGCTGCCTTTCGCTTTTTCAGCCTTCCCCGTCTTCATCATGGCGCGCGGCTTCGACGCTGTGCCCGGGGCTTTGCTGGAAGCCGCCGCCATTGACGGCGCGGGGCCTTTCAGCACCTTTGTGCGCGTGGGGCTGCCGCTGGGCGTGCCGGGCATACTGTCTGCGCTGGTGCTGGGCTTTTTGGAGTGCTGGAGCGCCATTGAGCAGCCCATGACCTTTTTACGGCAGCCGTCCAACTGGCCGCTGTCGCTTTACCTGCCGCAAATTGCCGGGGAAAAACTGGGCCTTGCCATGGCGGCGTCGTTGCTGATGCTGGCCCCGGCGGCACTGCTGTTCCTGTTTGGGCAAAAATATCTGGAGCTGGGCATTCAGGCCAGCGGAATAAAGGAGTAGTATGGAACTGAGCTGGCTGAAGGGAATTGTGAAAATGAGCGACGAGCGCCAGCGCCGCGCCGCAAAAAACCTGTTGCGTTTTTTGGCGGCGATGCTGCTGCTTACGCTGGTGGCGCGTGGCACCGCCGGGGCCACGCTGCCCCGGGTGCAAACCACCCATCCCGCCCCGGGGGAAATTGTGCAAAGGGTGCGGGGCAGCGCCACGGTGCGGCCCGTGGGCAGCCGGGCGCTGCAGTTGCCCGAGGGCCTTGTGCTAACCGGGGTTTTGGCCAGCGCCGGGCAAAGCGTTGCCCCCGGCGACGCTTTGGCGCAATTTGATGTGGAACTACTGGCTGAACTGTTGCAGCGCGAGCAAACCGCCCTTGCGGAAATGGAACTGGATTGGCGGCTGCTGCAGCGTGGTGAAACCCACGACGGCAGCGCCCTGGAAAGCGCCCGCCGCGCCCAAACGCGGGCCCGGCAGGACTATGACATCACCCGCCAGCAAACCGACGCCGAACTGGCCGCCCTGCGCGAGGCGCTGGCCCAGGCACAGGCCGCCGCGCAGGCCGCGTGGAACACCCTGCAGGCCACGCCGCCCGAGATATCCGCGCCGCCATCTTCCACAGCAGCGCCACCCCCGGCCTCCTCGTCCGAAGTGCCGCCACCGGCGCCCTCATCCGAGGCCGCCCCACCCGCCCCGGCGGCAGACCCTGCGCCGCCGGTGGCCGTACCGCCCGCAGACCCCGCACCTGCGGAAGCGCCCGCCGTGCCCGTGGGCGAGCTTTTGCGTGCCGCGCTGTTTGGGAACAGCACGCCCGCCGCTGGCCTGGCAGCGCCCGCGCCCATTGCGGCTTTGGCCGCCCCCGCGCTTGTGGCGCCTGGGCCTATCCGCGCCGCCAATCCTGCCTATCAGGCGGCATATGACGACTGGGCGGCCAAGGATGTGGCCGCGGCTGCCGCGCGCAGCGCCCTGGCCGAAGGCGAGAACCGGGCCCAGGCAAGCATGCTGGCGGCAACACGCGCGGTGGAGGACGCAGACGCCGCCTTTGCCGCGGCCCAGCAGGCCGACACCGAAGCACGGCGCCAGCGGCAGGACAATGCGGCCAAAAACAACCTTGGCGCCGACGCATTACAGCTTGATATTGCGGATAAACGCGAAAAAATTGCCCAGTTGCAGGCGCTGGCCGGCCAAAACGGCCAATTGACAGCCCCGTGGGAGGGAACAGTGGAGCAATTGCCTGCCCCCGGCGACACGACCGGCGTGGGTGCGGGTTTCCGTCTCACCGATTCTTCCGGCGGCTTTGAGGCCGAGATGTGGGTGGGCAAAGGCGACGCCGAACGCCTGAAGCCCGGCGATATCTGCGAGGTGGCCACGGCAGGCGGCAGCATGTACTACCGCGAAATTCTGCAGGGGGCCATCACTGCGGTGGGCACGCCGGGCGAGGACGGCCGCGCCCGTGTGACGCTGCGCCTGCCCGGCGTCGACTGGAAAAGCGGCCAGGCGCTGGACGTGCTGGCCGTGCAGGAAACGCAAAGCCACGCCCTGTGCGTGCCGCTTTCGGCGCTGCATGCCTCCAGCGAGGGTTATTATGTGCTGGTGCTGGAAGAGCAAACCACCGTGCTGGGGTTGGAGACGGTGGCGGTGGCGGTGCCGGTCAGCATTCTGGCGCAAGACGAACAAAACGCCGCGGTGGAGGGCATGCTGGGCGGGCAGGAGGACATTGTGAGCCAAAGCAGCAAAGCGGTGCAGCCCGGAGACCGGGTGAGGATGGCAGCATGAGGCGCCTGCGGATATTCGCCACCGGCGGGCGCGGGGCAAAGCGTTTGGGTGGGGCGGAACGGGTAAAAAACGGCAGCGCAATGCACACACGGATGCCTACCGCGGGGCAGATATGGCGCCGCTTGCGGCGGGCCCTGCCACGCCTGTTTTTGCCCTTTGTTTTGCTGTGCCTGTTCGTGTTGGGGGCCGCCCAGCTGTGGCGGCTGGCGCAGCTTTGCCCCGGCTGGAGCCTGCGCTACAACACCCCCATCCCCGGTGTGGCGGCGGCCACGGCGCGGGCCGCGGCGGCGGAAAACCCCGAGGATGGCCTGTGGCCCACCTTTTGGCGCGAGGAAACACTGCCGCTGCAAAGCGAGCTTGGGCAAAGCGAAAGCCCTTGCATCCTGTACAGCGGCGAGGGAGATTTGGTGTGGCCCGCCCGCTTTACGGCAGGCGGCTGGCCCGGCGCCACCGACGAAGGCGGCTGCGTGGTGAGTGAAAGCCTGGCCTTCCGCCTGTGGGGCAGCCACGACGTGCTGGGCAGGCGCCTTGCCGTGGGCGAGCGCACCTGCACCGTGCGGGGCGTTCTGCGGCAGGGCGGCGAATTGTGCATTCTGCAAACCGACGGCGCCGCCGGCCTGGGCAGCGCAGACAGCCCCGGCTGGCAAGGGGTGGAACTGCGCGCCGCGCCCGGCCTTGCGCGCGGCCAGATAGATACCTTCCTGCGGGCGGGGGGCCTTGCCCAGCCGGGCGCGGTGCTGCCGGGCGGCGGTGTTGTGGCGCTGGGCGCTTGGATGCTGGCCCTGCCCGCGATACCGGCCCTGCTGTGGATGCTGGTGCGGCGCGTGGTGCGCGCGGCCAAAAAAGCACCGGTGGCCGCACGGGTGGCGGGCGGGCTGCTTTTGCTTGCTTTGGCGCTGGCCCTGCCGCTGCTTTTGGGGCTGCTGCCCGCCTGGGCCCTGCCCGCGCGGTGGAGCGATTTTTCCCACTGGCCGGCGCTTTTGGGGCAGCTGGATGGGTTTATTGACACCCTGCTTTTGCTGCCGCCCGCGCTGCGCGACGCCGCCATGAAGCAAGCCCTGCTGTGGATTTTGGCCTTGGGCTGCGCGGCGGCGCCGTTGTGGCTGTGCCTGGCGCATAGCGGGGGCAAAACTATGAACCTGTATTCACCACGCCTGCTTATGAATACAGGTTCATAGTCTACTCCTTCTCCCACGCAAAGCCGTCGTGGTGAATAACATTGCCCCGGATGTGGTGGCCCTTGTCTATTTGCTTTTTGGCGTTGCGGTTTTCCACACTGTCGAACACCACCGAAAAATCATAATCCTCCGGGTACAGCATTTCGGCCTTGGTAAGCAGGCTAAGGCGCTTGTGGGGCAGCCACTGCTTTTCCCCTTTCATTTGCACCCCAATTTCGCCCTTGTCGTTCGCGGTGTGGAACACAATGCCCACCTGCCGCCCGGGGCTCACCATTACACTGTCGCCAAAGCCAAACGCGGCAGCGTGGGCCGAAACTGTTTTGGGCACGGCCGCTTTTTGAATGCGGCTGTGCTTTTTGCTTTTCGCGTCGTTGTTTTGTATTTGCTTTTGCGGCCGGGGCGGCGGCGCCAAAGGCACCGCCTGCCGCGCACTTTGGGGTGCCTTGTCCCTGTGGGCGGCCTGTTCCGCATGGCGAAGAATATCGCCTGGCAGGCCCAGCCGCCGGGCAATGTACAGCGCACAGCTTTCCCCGGCCTTGCCCACCTCCAGCCGGTAGGTTGGCTGCAGGCTGTCGCGGTTGAACGCCATGCGGGCGTTGGTAAAGCCGGGGGCTTCTTCGGCATATTGCTTCACCTCGGGGTAGTGTGTGGTGGCCACCAGCATGCAGCCGCTTTGGCGCAGGGCTTCCAGCACGGCTACCGCAATGCCCATGCCCTCGGCGGGGTCGGTGCCGCTGCCCAGCTCGTCCAGCAGCACCAGGCTTTCACCGTCGGCTTCCTTTAGTATGCCGATGATGGCCCGCATGTGGGACGAAAAGGTGGACAGGTTCTCGCGGATGCTTTGCCCGTCGCCCAAATCACACAGGTAGGCGGCTTGCAGGCACACGGCGCTTTCGGGCGCGGCGGTAACGTGCAGCCCGCACTGGGCCATCAGGCACAGCAGGCCCACGGTTTTAAGCGCCACTGTTTTGCCGCCGGTGTTGGGGCCGGTAATCACAATGCCGCGCGTTTTTTCGCCCAGGCTAAGGTTCAGCGGCACACAGCTTTCGGCGTTCAGCAGCGGGTGGCGGGCGTTCACCAGGCGCACCTCTCGCGCGGTGTTCAGCCGCACCGGGCCCGCTTTCAGCGCGGCGCTAAACTTGGCCTTGGCAAACAAAAAGTCCAGCGTCTCCATGGCCTCTATGTTCAGCCGCAGCTGCGGCGCGGCGTCGTCTACCAAAACAGACAGCGTGTACAGCACGCGGCGCACCTCATTTTCCTCCTCCAGCCGCACGGCAGCCATTTGGCTGTGCAGCTTTGCCACGGCCGCGGGCTCAATAAACAGTGTGCTGCCGGTGCCGGAGGTATCCACAATGGTGCCGCTTATTTTGTTCTTATGCTCCCGCCGCACGGCCAGCACATAGCGGCCGCTGCGCTGCACAACGCCACTGTCTGAAAGATACTGCCGGTGGCGCTGGGCCAGCTGGGCCAGCGTGCTTTGCGCCTGCGCGGCAAAGTGCTCCAGCTTGCGGCGGATATCGCCAAGCGCGCCGCTGGCGGCCGCGTCCACCTGGCCGGCCCGGATGCAGCGGTTGATTTCGCCTTGTACGCCCGGCAGCAGGTGAAAGCTTGCGCCGTAAGCGGCAATGCCTTCGTCGTTGCCGGTGGCCTTGTGCAGATATTGCTGCATGCGGGCGCAGGCCACCACAAATTTTTCCACTTGCAAAAGCTGGTCCGGCACCAGCATGGCGCCCGCCCGGCACAGGGTAAGAATTTCGTCCAGGCCCTGCATGGCGGCAAGGGGCGGGCTGCCGGCGGCGTCCAGAATATTCCGTGCGCCGGTGGTAAGGCGCATTTCGTTTTTGCAGCGGGTTTCATCCATAAACGGCGCAAGGGCAAGGCATTTTGCCTTGGCGGCGTCGCTTTGCGCGTGGCTTGCCAGCATGGCCTTCAGGGTGTTGAATTCAAGCTTGTTCATAGCGTCTTGGTTCAGGTTTTGCATGGGTTTTCTCCTTAAATGTTAACAGCCCATGCCCATATTTAGCAAAGCAAAAAGCGCAACGGTTTCCCGCTGCGCCCGCAAAAACACCTGGCCTTATGTTAGGAAAGGCAGGAAGCTTGATGCGGCAACGCAGATGCGGCAAAATGGGCACGGCAAATACTGGGTGCAATTGGCACACAGTGCGTGGCAGTGGCAGCTAGGCAGCCACACTCTCCCATTTTTTCACGTCCGACATCAATACTATCCTTCCCTTCACCGCCCAAGGGGCGGCGTTCCTGTGGGGCACTATAACATAAAGTTCATTTCTCTGTCAAGTTTTTTGGAGGGGCATGGAAGCGTCCCGCCGCCTTCGGCGGCGGAATTGTGGTATAATAACCCCAGCCTGGAACGGCTTCGCCGTTCCAGCGCGCAAAGCGCGCTTCGCCGCCGCGCGGCGTGGCCGAGAACATTGTATCATCCATTTGCCTCGCTTCGCGCGGCGCGGCATACGCCGCCTTCGGCGGCAGAATTGTGGTATAATAAATTTGATTTGGGGAGAAAGAGAGAGCCTTATGATTCCAGACGCCTTCAAGCCCTTTGCGAATGTCGCGTATCCATGCTTTATTCTGGACAACGACGGCACCCTGCATCAAAATGAATCAGCCGGCCAGGCAGGGCCGCCTCTTTCCAACCAGGCGGAAATCCTCAGCCTTTTGCGTGCCGCCGGCCAGCAGATGAAGGCCGGCGGCGAAGCGGTGACCCACCGGCCCCTGCTAACCGACGCCCTGCGCATGCGCACCCTTACGCTGATGCTGACAGACGAAGGGCTTTTGGCGGTGGCTTCGGCCGCCATGGAGGCCCCGGTTACCATATTTTCCAGCCAGATGCGCGAACAGCTGGGCAACATATTGGCAACCATCCCCATGGTGAACAACCAGTTGGAGGACAGCCAGTTGCACCTGATGTCCGACATCCAGTACAGCTGCTACCAACTTTTGCGGATTACCGCCAATTTAGAAGACGCGGGCCTGGTGGAAAGCAAAAAATACCGCCTTGCCTCCACCGATTTAGGCGCTCTTGTGGATGCGGTGTGCTACAACGCCGCCTCGGTTACCAACGTGCGGCAGGTGCCGCTGGAGTGGCAGGTGCCCGGCACGCCGGTGATGACCGACATCAACAGCCGCCTTATGATGACCGCGCTGCTGAACGTTATTCGCAACAGCCTGGCCTTCAGCCGCGACGGCAACAAAATAAGCGTGCGGCTTACGCAAACGGGCAAAAACGCCCTGCTTAGCGTGGAGGACAAGGGCCTTGGCATCCGCCCGGAAAACCTGACGGAGATTTTCAAGCCCTATTTTTCTGTAGACCCTTACGGCGACAGCAACATTCGCCCCGGGGTGGGCTTGGGGCTTTCGGTAACCCAGCAGGCTGTTACCGCCTTTGGCGGCACCGTAAAGGCCGAAAGCCGCTTTGGCGAGGGCACCAGTATTTTTCTTTCCCTGCCGCTGTACACTGGCGAGGCCGCTGCGCTGGAAAGCGAACCGGTGGAATATATGCTGGGCAAATACTCGCCCATTTTCATCCAGCTTTGCGGCTATTGCCTGCTGCCGCAGTTATAGAAGAAAAAAGCCTGCGGCGGCCATGCTGTTCTCGTCCCATATCGCCCGCCAAACAAAAACGCCCCCACTTACGTGAGAGCGTTTTTTATGGGGTGGATAGTGGGACTCGAACCCACGGCCTTCAGGGCCACAACCTGACACTCTAACCACCTGAGCTATATCCACCATATTCTTTGCGCCAAGCACGCTAGAATAATCTACCATATTTCCGCCTGGGTGTCAACGGCAATGTCCACCTCTGCGCCCAGCGCAAACGACCATATTGTAAGCTTTTGCACCGGCAGGCCCAGGCGCTTTTGCAGCGCCTGGCGGTACAGCCGCAGCTGGGCGGCATAGCGCGTGGCCAAAGTGGCAGCGTCGGCGCCGCCGTCGGTTTTATAGTCCACAATTTCGGCTCCGGCGGGGCCCAGCAGCACCATGTCGGCAATGCCCTGCACCAGCACCGGCGTTTCAGCCAAATCGTCCGCAATGTCCGGCTTCACCGCGCGGGCGGGCACGGCGGTGATGAAGTCATACTCCCGCAGCACCTTTTTGGCGCCGCGCACCCGCGCGTACAGCGGCGAGGCAAAAAAGGCCGCCACGCCCTTCACGTCCACGGCATTTGCCATCTCGCGCCCCATATAGCCCGCGCGGCGCAGGCGTTCCACCTCGGCCGCAGGGTTTTGCGCTGCAAGGGCAAAATTGGCAAACTGCAAAAAGCTGTGCTGGGCGGTGCCGCGCTCTGCCGCCGAAAGCCCCGACGCGTACATGAACGAGGGCCGCTTGCGCACATTGCCCGCCCCCTGTTTTGCCAGCGCCGAAACACTTAGCTTGGCGGGCACCCCGGCCAGCGCCCGCAGCGGGGCACTTTCGCCAAAAGACACCACCAGCTTTTCCACCAGTGGCCCATCGGGCACGGCGCTAAGGGCAAAGCCTGTTTTTTCCTCTTGCCCCGCGTCCGCAGGCGGCAAAGCTACCGCTTGAATATCAAAACGTCCTTCGGTTTCATGGCTGCCAAAGGCGGGTACAGCGGGCGGGGGCTCCAGCGCTGGGGGCGCTTGCTTTGCCACAGGCACCCCCTGCTGCCGCAAAAAACGGGTGCCGTCTGGGTGGCATAGCAGTGCACACAGCAGCCAGTGGGCCATGCTGCGCTGGGCCAGCAGCATGGCCGGCCCCGGTGCGCCGCCGCCCAGCAGGGCCGCCTTTTGGGCCAACAGCTTTGGCAAATTTTGCGCGGTAAAGCTAACCGTAAGCTGCTGTTTTGCCCGGGTGAGGGCCACATACAAAAGGCGCATCTCTTCGCTTAATTCCTCGCGCTGGGCCCGGGCGCGAATGGCCACGGCCTGTACACTGGGGTACAGCGCGCCGCCGCCGCGCAGCACAAGCCCCACGCCAAGGTCTGTGTGCACCTGCACCCGCCGGGAAAAGCCGGACAGCTGAAAGGGGTGCGCGGCATCGGCCAAAAAGACGAAGGGAAACTCCAGCCCCTTGCTTTTGTGGATGGTGAGCAAAGCCACATGGCCCCGCATGGTTTTGGCGGCGGGCGGCTGAGGGCCCTTGCCGGCGTTCAAAAGGCGCACAAAGCCGGCCAGGCCGCCGCGCAGCCCCGCGCCCACCGCCGCCGCCCAGCCCACAAAGCGCAGCAGGTTTTCCCGTCGGGCCTCGCCGCCCTGCATGGCCGCCACAGCCGAGAGATAACCCGTTCGCCCCACCAGTTCCTCGCACAGGCGGCCCACGGGCACCGCCGCCGCCAGCGCCCGCCAGCCGCGCATTTCTTCCACAAAGGCGCGGCTTTTTTCCGTTTCGCTGGCAACAAGGGCGGCCCACAGGCGGCCCCGGCGGTCTAAAAGGCGCAGGGCCGCCATTTCGTCTGGCGTAAAGCGGCCCAGCGGCCCCAGCAATGCCGCGGCCAGGCTCACGTCGTCGCCGGGGTTGTCTATGGCGCGCAACACGGCGGCCAGGGCCAGCACTTCCGGGGTGTCCAGCAAATTGTCGGCCAAATCCGCCGCCACGGGGATGCCTTCGTCCTGCAAGGCCTGCACAAAGGCGGGCATGTGCTTGCGCGCCCGCAGCAAAATGCAAAAATCGCCGTATTCTGCGTCGCGCCTCTTCCCGTCCTTCCAAACGCCTGTGGGCGGCTTTTGCCTCATCATTTCGGCAATGCGCCGCGCCACAAAGGCGGCTTCCCCGCCCGGGCCGCCGCCCTGCACAACGCGCACCGCAAAGGCGCCGGGCGCCTCTGCCGCCGCCCCGCCGGGAATCAGGCGCTGTGCTTCGTCATAGTCCATTTCGCCCAGCGTGTGGCTCATAAGCGCGCCAAACAGGTAGTTCACGCCGTCTATCACCGCACGCGACGAACGGAAATTGTGCCCCAAATCGATGGCCATGGGGTGGCTGCCCGGTGGGTTTTTGCGGTACTGTTCCCGCTTTTCAATAAAAATGCCGGGGTTGGCCTGCCGGAAGCGGTAGATACTCTGCTTGGCGTCACCCACAAAAAAGAGGTTTGCGCCGTCCGGCGCGGCCAGGCTGCGGTACAGCGCGTCCTGCAATTCGTTCGTGTCCTGGTATTCGTCCACCATCACGGCGTCGTAGCGGGCGCTCACGGCATCGGCCAGCGGGGTGCGCGCGCCGTCCTCCGTTTGCAAAAGGCACAGGGCATAGTGCGTAAAATCGTCAAAATCCAGTGCCTTTTCGGCCAGCTTGGCCGCGGTGTAGCGCCGGGCATATTCCCCCGCCGCCCGGCACAAAGCCGCCACCATCGGCGCGGCCAGGGTGTTGTCGGCTTGATAGTCCGCTTCCGTGCAGGTAATTTGAGACGCAAGCTCCGCCACCAGCTTTTTCAGCGCCTCGCGCCGGGCCTGCACCTGCGTTTTGGCTTCCTCTTCGCCGCGCACCGCCACAAGGCGCGCCCATGTGTGCCCGGCCAGCCCCGCCACCAGGCCATCCCAGTCACCGGCGCCAGCCAGCGCACTTAATGCACGCACAGACGATAAATCGTTTGCCATGGCCTGCCTGTATGGCGCAAGGCCAGGCGCTTCGCACACCGCGGCGTGGCACCAGGCGGCCAGCCGCTCGGCTTCTTCCAAGCCCTGCCGCGCCTGCGCCAAAAGCGCCCGCGCCCACACGGTTTCACGCAGGGGGGCGCCGCTGTACAAGGCGGCAAAGCGCGCCAGCTGCCGCTGGGGGAAGGGCAGTGTCATGCTGTGGCGGAAAAGCCGCAGTATCGCCTCTTCGGCGGCAAAATCGCTGCGGGCCTGGCCGTGCATGGCCGCCAGCGCCGCAAAGTCGTCGTCGGCATACATCTCCTCCATGGTTTCGGCCAGCGCCTCGCTGGATAAGCGTCCCAGCAGCGCCGCGTCGCCAACGGCAATGTCGGGTGGCAGCTCCAGTTGGATGAAATGTTCCCGCACCAGCTGCTGGCAAAAGGCGTCCATGGTGCCAATAAACGCCCGGCGCAGTTGCAGGCGCTGGTGGCGCAGGTTGGCGTCGCCGGGGTGGGCGCGCAGTTCTTTTTCCAGCCGCCGGGCAATGCTGCTGCGCAGCTGTTCGGCGGCGGCATTGGTAAAGGTGAGGATGAGCAGGCGGGCGGCGTCGGCAGGGGTGCCCGGCTGGGTTATGGCGCGCACGGCGCGCTCTACCAGCACGGTGGTTTTGCCGCTGCCGGCGGCGGCGCTCACCAAAAGGGCACCCCCCTCGTCCTGGATGGCGCGGCGCTGGGGCGCAGTCCATTTAGGGGTCAGGCTGTCAGGGTTTGGGGCGCTGGGAGGGTTCATTCCGCCGCCTCCTTTTTGTTCATCGGGGTTTCATTCCGGCCGTCCTCGTGGCGGCAGGCGGCGCGGTAGGCGCACCAGTTGCAGGGGCGGGTGCTGCCCTTCACCAGGGGCCGCGCGGGGAAGCGCCCGCCATACACGGCGCCGGCCATTTCGCCCAAAAGGCCGCGCACGGTGGCCAGCGCCTCGTTAAAGGCGGCTTCGTCCGCCACCGGGCTTTGGCGGTGGGGCGTGCCGTCCTTGTTAAAGCGCAGGGGCAAAAAGCCACCGTTTTCGCGGTTGTCCAGCGCGTCCAGCACGCCGGTGTCGCTCAAAAACAGGCCGTTCAGCTTAAACGCGGGGCGGCCGTCTCCGCCCGCGCGCCCGCCAAGGCTGGGGCTGGGGTCGCTGCCCAGGTACAGCACCCCGGCGGGGGCGGCGCCGGGGTAGCGCGTGCCGCCGTTTTCGCACAGCGCGCCCATGTACACCAGCATTTGCATGTTTGTGCCATAGGGCAGCTCGTCCAGGCGGAAGTCCTTGTGCCCCGTCTTATAATCTACGATGCAAAGATAGGTTTTCCCATTCATTTGCAGGGCGTCCACGCGGTCTATCTTGCCCACCACACGCAGCTTATGGCCGTTTTCCGTCTCAATTTCCAGTGGGGGAATACCCCCCTCTTCGCCGCCCACGTGCAGCTCTAACGCGTCGATGGCAAAGCGGCTTTGCGCGGCGGCGTCCCGCATAAACAGCACCAGCGCGGCGCAGGTGTCCTTAATTTGGGCCAGGCGCCGGGCGGTGCGGCGGGTGCCGTCGGGCAAAAATTGTGCAATAAAATCATCGGCGTGGCGGGCCGTCATTGCCAGCAGGGCGGCGTTTGGCATTTGTGCAAAGGCGGTGCCCGCCTCTTGCAGCACTTTTTCCAAAATATAATGCACAAAGGTGCCGCTTTCCACCGGCGAAAGCTCTGCCCGTCGGCGCTCTCGCACGCGCAGAACGCGCTCCATAAAATAGGAAAAGGGGCACTGGTAGAACCGTTCCGCAGTGGTGGCGGAAAGTGTCATGGGCCGCCCCACAAGGCTTTGAAGCAGTGCGGTGTTGCGCACAAGGAAGTTTCCGGGGTTGTCCACCCCGGAAAGCAGGGCAAGGCGGGGGGCCATCTGCGGCAGGGTGGCCAGCGCGGCCTGCAGGCTGGCGGCAAGCGCGGTGTTGCCACGGTATTCCAGGCCCAGCAAATCATAGGCGGCGGCGGGCGTGGCGGCAAGCTGGGCATCATTCAGCGCAAGCGGCGGCGGCAAAAGAGCGTCCAGCACCGGCTGCAAGGCGGCGCTTTGGGCGCCGGCCTCGCCGCCGTGGCGCTGCGGCCAGCTTAAATACAGGCCCTTGGCCGGGGCGCATAGGGCTTTGTAGAAGAACATCTCCTCCAGCAGGCAGCGGTTCTCAAAGCTGCCGGGCATCTCCAGCCCGCCGCGCACCAGGGCGTCGCGGTCGTTGTGCGTTAAAAGGCCGCTGTAGCCCACCTCGCCGGGGAATTCCCCCTCGCACAGGCCCACCACAAACACATAGTCCGGCTGTTGCAGGCGCATGCGGTCGGCCCCGGTAAACACCGCGCACTCCAAGGTTTGGGGCGCCTGGCCAAAGTCGGTAGCGCGCACCAAAACCAACAGCAGTTCGTCGTAGGCTTGGGCGCTCACGCGCTCTTCGCCCAAAAGGTCCGCCATGGCGTCCAGCATGTCCATGGCCATGTCCCACGCACGGCGGCACTGGTCGGCCAGGGCAAACTCGCCCTGCGCAGCCAGCAGCGCCGCCTGGGCTTCGGCGTGCGCAGCGGCGGCAAAGCGGTCCATCAGGCGGTACAGC
>QMCE01000535.1_pt1 | contig 19499 bp, 13 predicted proteins | sample 1821851 | NCBI WGS metagenome assembly QMCE01 (sample SAMN09453174, study PRJNA476694) | Termite gut metagenome, whole genome shotgun sequencing project. | isolation source: worker | host: Odontotermes sp. | place: South Africa:Pretoria | collected 2016-01-28
GGCGTGCAGGTCGCTCCGCGTCCCCTCCGCAAAGCCCAACCCAAAACTCTGTACGGCCTCGTCCGCAAGCCCCCTCTCCCGCAAGTAACGGTATCCTTCCTTTCCCCGCTCGGAGCGCAGAAGGTAGTAGTAATAACTTGCCGCCCATTTGTTGATTTCAAGCAGACGGTTGCGGTATTGGGCCCTCCCCTTCTCTTCTTTGGAGGGATTCCACTCCGGAAGCTTCATTCCCGCCCGCTCGGCCAAGAACCGCAGGGCCTCCGGGAAGCTGTAATTCTCAAACTCCATTACGAAGGTTATGACGCTCCCCCCCACCCCGCAACCAAAGCAATGGTATATCTGTTTGGAGGCGCTTACCGAAAAGGAAGGGGTCTTCTCACTGTGGAACGGACACAACCCAACGTAATTGTCGCCCCTCCTCTGCAATTTGACGTAGGAGGATATGACCCCGACGATGTCGTTGCGCACCCTGACCTCCTCTATGACGTCCTCCGAATACAGCATGTCCACCACCCCTTAATTGTCCAAGCCGCTCCAATGCTTGGGTATCGTCAAGTTCTCAAACGTCGAGACGGCAAAACGGTCCGTCATACATGCGATGTAGTCACAAACGATCCTTTCCCTGCCTTCCCCCCGCTTCTCGCCAATCCATAAAAACTCACGGGGCAACTTCTCTATACGTTTCATATAATACTCAAACAAATAGGCGATCAGGTTCTCCGCCTTCTGTTCCTGACTCTTTACGACGGCGTTCATATACACGTTCTCAAACATGAACGTACGCAAGCCCTTCATGGCCCAAGACGCCTCGTCCGACATGACGACGTCCGCCTTGCCCTCGCTCGACGTAACCACGTCATGGATGATGGTGTTCAGCCGCTGTATGATGCCGTTGCCCAGCACGTCCGTATAGGCTTTGGGCAAATCCCCCTCCTCCAACACGCCCGCCCGAATGGCGTCGTCGATGTCGGCGTTGACATAGGCAATCTTGTCCGATATGCGTACAATCTTGCCCTCCAACGTGAACGGGTTGCTTGCCGTCTGATGGTTGCATATGCCGTCCCTCACCTCTTTGGTTAGGTTCAGGCCCCTCCCGTCCTTTTCCAGCACCTCGACGACGCGTACGCCTTGCTCCGTATGGGAGAACCCTTCGGCACACAAACGACTGAGCGCCCGCTCACCGGTATGCCCGAACGGGGGGTGTCCCAAATCATGGCCCAACGCGATGGCTTCGGTCAAGTCCTCGTTGAGCCGCAACGCCTTGGCAATCGTCCTGGCGTTCTGCGACACCTCCAAGGTATGGGTCAATCGAGTTCGGTAATGGTCGCCCTCGGGCGAAAAAAACACCTGCGTCTTGTGGTTCATTCGACGAAATGCCTTGCTATGTAGGATTCTGTCCCTGTCCCTTTGGTAGATTCCCCGAATGTCACAGGGCTCCTCCAACACGTCGCGGCCCAACGACGAGTCGCTAAAGGATGCGTAGGGACTCAGTGCGTCACGCTCCCATTTCTCCAACTTCTCCCTTATGTTCAAACAAAGCCCCCCTAAGGTAACCACCCAACCATCCGCCCAAACGGCAACCCCTACTACTATTATTCAACACAAAAATCAATTCTCCTTTAATTAATGTGAAAACTTCCTCCTTAAATCTCACTTTTCACGTAATCCGCAATATTGAGTGAATGGTCCGATATGCGTTCCAGGTTGGTCAGTGCGTCAAGGAACACCAATCCGCTCTCCATGTTGCACGTTCCTTCGGACAACCGCTGCATGTGCTTCTCCCTGAACTCTTCCTCCATACCGTCCACGTCGTCCTCCGCGGCGACCACCTTGCGGACGGCGCCAACGTTTCCACTTTTCCTGGCCTCAACCGCCTGGCTCAATCCCATCATAACCGCTTGGGATATCGCAACCATGTCCTTGCGTCCCTCCTCGCTGAATTCCAGCTCGCCTTGAATCATGTTGTCGGCCAACTCGGACAAATTCTCGCAATGGTCGCCAATGCGCTCCATGTCGTGTACCGTGTACAACAGGTTCTTAATGACGAAATGTTGTTCTTCCGTCAAGGACAACGCGTCAATCTTGACCAAGTACTCCGTCAGCATTTTTTCCAAACGGTCCACGTCCTTTTCCGTCTCAAACACCTTCGCCGTCATGTCGCCGTCCCTCTGCATCAAGGAGTCGATGGCCAGCTTGGCGTTGTCAATTACGACCTTTCCCATATAAACCACTTCCTTAATCGCCGCCTCGATGGCGAAGGTGGGATTCTCCAGAATCCTCTTGTCCAACCGCCGCTCCATTGTGGCAACGGGCTTGTCCGTCGTCTCTTCCCCCTTCTCCCCATCCTTCAAAATGACCTGTGACAGTTTCACCAACTGGTTGGCGAACGGGAACAGTATGATGGTATTGGCAAGGTTGAAGCACGTGTGGAACACGGATATGCCCACGCTGCTGATTTGCGAGGCGGCCAACGACTTGTCGAACTGAAAGTAGACGAACATGACGGTTCCGAAAATGACCGAACCAACCGTATTGAACAAAACGTGGATGACCGCCGCCCTTTTGGCGTTCTTCTGCGCCCCTACGCTGGAAATGAGCGCCGTCACACAAGTTCCAATGTTCTGCCCCAGCGTAATGAAGATGGCGGCCTGATAGTTCACAAGCCCGTTCATCGCCAAGGTCTGCAAGATGCCGACGGAAGCGGACGAACTTTGTATGACGCCCGTAACCACCGCTCCCGCAAGGATTCCCAACAGAGGATTCCGTCCCAAAGTTTGGAACAACGTCTTAAACACCTCCGCGTCCCTGTACGGTTCAATGGCGCCCGACATAAGGCTAAGGCCGATGAACAATACGCTGAAGCCAATGAGTATCTCGCTTATCTTCTTATACCGCTCCCTCTTGGCGAACATGTTGATGGCCACGCCGATTCCCACGATGAGCGGGGCAAAAAAGTCGGGCTTGAGCATCTCCCCCCATTCCCCCATGGACACAATCCATGCGGTTATGGTCGTACCCACGTTCGCCCCCATAATGACCCCGACCGCTTGGGCAAGGTCCATCAGTTCCGCATTGACGAACCCCACCACCATGACGGTGGTCGCCGAACTGCTTTGGATGATGCAGGTAATCGCACAACCCACGGCAACGGCCAAAAAACGGTTCTTGGTAAGGACGGCCAGAAGCTTCTTCATTCGACCGCCCGCGGATTTCTGAAAACCGTCCGCCATCGTGTTCATCCCGTAGAGGAACAGCCCCAGCCCCCCTATAAACGTAAAAATGGCTTTTAGTACATTGATGTCCAACCTTTCGTCCTCCTTACAAGCTAACTTTCTAAATTGGTTTAACCGGGACTTATTCCTCGTAATAAGTGAACTTGCCCTTTAATCCTTCTGTTAACGCAACCTCGGCCTCGTCGGTTATGAAGACCGCCTCAAACCCCTTGTGCTCCTCCCAATACGCCAGTGCCCCTTCCAACCCCATAACGAACAAGGCCGTGGACAAACCGTCCGCCTCCATCCCGTCTTCGCACATGACGGTTACGGAAGACAGTCCGTTATTGGCCGGATAACCGGTCGCAGGGTCCATAACGTGGTGGTACGTAACCCCATCCTCCGTAAATTGCCGCTGGTAGTCACCGGACGTCACCACCGCCGTCTCCCCACACGGGACGGTGCCCAGTATCCCGTCCGGATTGGCGGGGTTCGCCACGCCCACCGTCCAGTCCGAGCCGTCCGGTTTGGCGCCCACCGTCTCCACATTGCCCCCCAACGACAAAATGGCGCCCACAACCCCCATCCCTTGTAGCTCGTCCATAACCAACGAGGAAATGTATCCCTTCGCAATCCCACCCAAATCAACCTTGCTACCGTTCATAAGCCTCACTTCGTTGCCATCTAACACGACGTTGCTATAATCCACCAACGCCAACCCTTCCGCCAACTCCATGGACGAGGGGACGCGGTTCGCCCTCTCCTCCCCTTCCGCCGCATAAAACCCCCACGCCTTGGCGACGGGGTATATCGTCACGTCAAAGGCGCCGCCGCTGCTTTCCGACACGCTCTTCGCCTTATTCAACACATGTACCAACTCGTCACTGACCCGAACCGGTTCACCGTTGCCTCCATTCAATCGGGAGACTTCACTGGTTGGATTGGTTACCGAAAATCGCCCGTCATACTCCATAATCCGCTCCCTCGCCACCGCCACCGCCTCGTCCGCGCGTTCCCCGTACACGGTTATGCGAACTACCGTATCCATGGCGAAGAACTCCTCCGTACATTCTTGGTCGGCGTCGGCAAGACGCATAGTGGATTGACAAGCGGCCAACAGACACGTCAGACAACACAGAAATACTACCCCACCTCGTTTTACCCATTTCCTCACACCACATCCTCCGAACGATGCGAATACGTACAGCCACAATAATCCTGCCGATACAGGCCGTATTGCCTTGACAGCTCAATCGAACGCAGGTATCCATTCTTCTTCTTAAAGTTGGACGTTATGAATGACGAACCATACTCATCCGACAACCTCTCCCCAATCTCGTTTATCCGCTCCGCATCCTTATGGGGGCTGACGGTCAGCGTCGTGGTGAAGTAAGCAAACCCCTTTTCCTTCGCCACCCGCGCCGTCTCGGCAAGGCGCAGCTCAAAGCAACGCGTGCAGCGCTCCCCACCCTCGTCGCACTCTGCCAAGTCCTTGGCAAAGGCGTCAAACCGTTCCGGGTCGTACCGCCCCTCTAGGAACGCAACCGGCGATTCCACAGCCAATAGGCCGACCAACCTCGCCAGTTCGTCCCTCCTCTTCACATACTCGCTATACGGGGCAATGTTGGGGTTGTAGTAAAACGCGGTCACCTCATACTCCCCCGTCAACTGCTCCAGACAATGGCTGCCGCACGGCGCACAACAACTGTGCAGCAGCAAACGGCCTCTGTCGTCATCTTGATGATGCATGGCGTACTATTCCTTTTACTCGGCTGGCGTCGTGAAAACGCGCGGCGACATTATCTTATCCCTCGAAAATGGACGTGCCCTCGTTCGACAACTGTTCTATGACGTCCGTCAAATTGCCAAAGCACTCCATCAGCTTGTCGGAAGTGTCCTTACATGATGCCAGCTTGTCTTTCCCCCTCCTCTGGTTGCCCTCCTTCATGGCCGCCACCACGTCCGCCGCATGCTCGTGAAACTTCCGATGCACGACGTCTATCTCATTCCACAAGGGCAACACTCTCTCGTTTTTGGGATGGATGGTGTCATACATATGTCCAAAACTACATTTATGGGGGTCCGTCTGCACGGTGACAAAATCCTTCCCAGCCACTATCTGCTCCAAATCATCCATCATTTGCATATGGGATTCCTTCAAACGGTCCATGGCGCCGATGTACACGTCATTGTCATACTGGTAGAAGCGGTCCTCCGTCATTTCATCCAGAATCTTCAATCCGTCGTCCAACCCCCCGCCTATCTCATGGATGGGTCGAATGACCTCCTCAATCCTCTTGGCGACGTCGTTGATGCCCGACGAGCTTGTATCCGCACTCTTGATGCCGTCGTCCAAATTGCGGATGTGTTCCTTCATTTCGTTGATGGATGCGTTCGTCTGTTGGCTCAGCGCCGCAACGCCCGCCAACGCCTCGTTAATCTCGGCAATCTTCTTCTTGTTGTTGCCGCTGGACACCCAAACCTTATCCAATCCCTTGCTGATGTCGCCCAACGACTCCACCGTCTCCTTCGCGCTCTCCGAACTCTTGTCAGAGGCCACGCGAATGTTGTTGACAAAGTTGCTCATGTTGGCGGTCAGGCTCTTGGTCTCCTCCGCCAACTTACGAATCTCGTCCGCCACCACGGCAAACCCGCGTCCGCTCTCTCCCGCCCTCGCCGCCTCTATCGAGGCGTTCAGGGCCAACAGGTTCGTCTGCTCGGAAATCCCGTTGATGGCCTCGATTACGTCCTGAATCTCCGAAACCGTGGTCAACAGTTCCCCCATGTCGTTCATCATTCCATTGGACTGGTTCTTGGTCGTCTCGGAGAGAGTCTTGATGTGCTCCAACTCCCCTTCGTTGTTCTTCGTCTCCAACAGGATGTTGTCAGTATGTACGGATACCTGCTGGATGGCTTCCGACAATCCGTCCTGGGCGTTGGACACCTCGCTGATGATCTGCATCGTTCCTTCCGAAGCGGTCTTCACCTTGTCCATCACTTCCACCACGTCGCCGCTTAGTCCCCGCAATTTGTCGCTGCTCTCCTTGAGGTTGAGGTCCAGCATGCTAATCTTGGGGATGATGAGGAACAGTCTGTCCAGCAATCTGGCCAAACGATTCTTACCCTCCTTGATGCGCGACGTCACGCCGAGCATTGACTGAAAGTGCCATCCCTTTACCGCTTTTGGATCCACCTCTCTTAATTCCACGATGTCTTCCATCAATTGAACCTTCTTATTCATCCCCATGCACCTCTCTTTATATTTTGGTTGCTAACGTTTATCGATATGTTGGATCCTATGCGGCGGCGAGCAGCTTCCTCACGCTTGCCAACTTCACGCAAAGGACGAACAACTCCGTGGCCAAAGACAAATCCTCCAACGTGGGATTGGTTGGCGCAATGCGAATATTGGCGTCCTTCGGATCCCTCCCATAAGGATAGGTTGCGCCCGCGCCCGTCAATACGACGCCGCCCTCCTTCGCCAACTTCACAATCTCCTTGGCACACCCCTCCATGGAGTCAAACGAAATAAAGTATCCCCCCTTGGGACGAATCCATTCCGCTATCCCCAAGCCGCCCAATTCCTCGTCGAAGCAGTCAAGAATCATCTCGAACTTGGGCCTTATGCTGTCCGCATGCTTCTTCATATGGGCCATCACGCCCTCCATGTTCTTATAAAACCGGACGTGGCGCAGCTGGTTCAGCTTGTCATGGCCTATCGTCTGCACGGTCAAGTGCTTCTTGATCTCCTTGAGGTTGGCGTGCGACGCGGCGACGGCCGCCAGTCCCGAACCGGGAAAACTAATCTTCGAAGTGGAGGCAAACTTGTATACGAGGTCGGGGTTGCCCGCCCTCTCACACTCCTTTACCAACTCCAACAATTCATCCTTGTCGTCAAAATCCAAATGGTGAACCATATAGGCGTTGTCCCAGTAGATGCGGAAATCTTTGGCCGCCGGCTGCAACCTGGCGAACCTCCGCACCACCTCGTCCGAATAGGTGACGCCTTGTGGATTGGAGTATTTAGGAACGCACCAAATACCCTTGATCATCTCGTCCCCGCTCACGTACCTCTCCACCGCATCCATATCCGGCCCAGTGGGCGTCATGGGTACGGGAACCATTTCTATCCCAAAATATTCCGTTATGGTAAAATGCCTGTCATATCCCGGTACCGGGCATAAGAACTTTACGTTGCCAGCCAACTTGGCCCAGGGCACACTGCCCATCACTCCGTGCGTCATGGAATAGGCCACCCGATCATACATCACGTTTAAGCTGGAATTGCCATAAATAATGATTTGGTCGGGGTTAACCTCCATCATCTCCCCCAGAAACTCCCTCGCCTCCCTGATGCCGACGTTCTCCCCGTAATTCCGACAGTCCACTCCGTCCTTCGAGTTCAAGTCGGAATTGCCGTGCAGCACGTCCATCATGTCCATGGCCAGATCCAATTGGTCCAAGGAAGGTTTGCCCCTCGACATGTCAAGGCGAAGTCCCCTTTCCTTAAACGCTTGGTATTTCCCCTCCAACAAGGCTTCTAATTCGCAAAGCTCGTCTCTCGTTCTCTCCCTGTAAGCCTTCATCCAATCTCCATCCTCCGTATCGGCACAAATATAGAAAAAATTAGCAGACGCCCACTATGAAACGCCTGCTCACATTATACATTATTTTTTCTCATTAAGCAAGCCTAAAAACACCTGCCGTTTGCTCGCTCCGTACACCCTTTCCTCACGCCCCCGGATTTACACTTATAACAAATTTCATTGGTCAACGGACGCCCCTCCAAGAAGTCGTTGAGGTTGTCTATCGTCGTTTGGGCTATCTTCTCCAGGGCCTCGTCCGTGAGGAAGGCTTGGTGCGAGGTCACGAGAACGTTCGGCATGGCGACCAGCAGGGACAACACGTCGTCCTGCACGATGACGTTGGAAAAATCCTCAAAGAAGAATTCGGACTCCTCCTCGTATACGTCCAAAGCCGCCGCCCCCACTTTCCCGCATTTCAACTCCCGCAACAACGCCTCGCTCTCTATCAACGCCCCCCTCGACGTGTTGATGATGTACACCCCGTCCTTCATCGTCTCTATCGTGTCTTGGTTGACCATGTGCTTCGTCTCCTCCGTCAACGGACAATGCAGGGAAATGACGTCGCTCTCCCTGAACAACTCCTCCAACTCCACGTAACGTATGCCGGAGGAATGGTCGGGATAGGGGTCGTAGGCCAATACGTCAAGCCCAAAGCCCCCGCATATCTCTATGAACACCTTGCCTATCTTCCCCGTGCCGATTACTCCTATCGTCTTCCCCCTAAGGTCAAAGCCAATCAACCCATTCAAGCTAAAGTTGTAATCCCTCGTACGAGCATACGCCTTGTGCGTCTTACGGTTCAGGCTCAACAACAACGCCATGGCGTGTTCCGCCACCGCATACGGGGAATAGGCCGGTACGTGTACCACGTTTATCTTCTTGTACGCCGCCTTGAAGTCTATGTTGTTGTATCCCGCACACCGCATGGCCAACACGCGCACTCCCTGCTCGTACAACTCGTCTATGGTCCCCTTCCCTACGTCGTCGTTGACGAAGGCCACCGCCCCGCCACAACCCCTCGCCAACTCCGCCGTCTCCTCGTTCAACTTGTTGTCGTAATACTTGAACTGAAGCTCCGGATGCTCGATTCGGTCAAACCATATGCGGTCGTACGGCTTCGTGTCGTAAAACGCTATCTTCGTCATGGGACTCCTTTCTGGGTTCGCAATCTGGTTCTGGTTTCATGCTTGGGTTCTGGATCTGGTTTCATGCTTTATATTACTGCGGTACTCGGCGGGGACGGACATTCCACAAGGCTGGGGACACTGGGGATGCGCACGAATGGAAAGTCCTGTTCCAACGGAGGTTCGCTTGCGCTTATTGTCACTCGTAGCGGCACGTAAGGCCGGACAACACCCGGCCTAAGTGCCGACGGTGACAAACACCTCCTTATGGAATCAGGATTCCATTCGTGCGCCCTCTCCTTCTGCCGTCCTTGTAGGCGCGGCACCATGTATTCGCACAAAGCTGTCAATACTCTTCCCGTTTCCGTGGGCGCATTCTTGCCTCTTTCATCATATGCGAAGCATTGGTTCATGAGTTCGTATCACGACTACGGGTTATGTCGCCTCCTCATATTGCTCCGCTGATTTAGGTCATTCCCCTACTTTAAGGGTATGCTACTGTTCAGGGTATGCCACTACCCAAGGGTATATACTCCTACCTATTGGTTATGCCCTTATCTGGGCATGTTATGCATCCTCCTGGATACATACTGGTTAGCGGGAGGATATGCCAAAGGTATTTTTGTCGCGGTAGCGGTTCATCAGGGCAAACAGTTCTTGTTTTCTGGGTAGTGCCATGGACGCCCACTTCTTGCCGCACAGGCTCATCAAACCCCCTGATTGCAGTTGGTCGTAGATTTGGTCTACGAGTTGTCGGAGGGTGGGTTTTGAGGTGGGCTTCTGGGTAGGTTTATGGTCGAGGGCGTATTTCATCATGTAGCCTAGGGCTTTTAGTTGTTCGCTATCCACGAGTTGCTCTACGTATCTGACGTCTACGTCGCACCTCCCCACTTGGACGGTATCCCGTCCGGTAGCCCTAATCTTCATTCTGTCGCGGTCGGAATGGTCGGTCTTCTTAGTGAAGGGGGTACGGTTCCATTCGGGTCTTTTGTAGGGCAGGTGGAAGTCCATATGCGACACGCCCCCCGCCTCTTGGGCGTTGTTTTGGTTCTCGGACGTGAATTCTTGGCAGATTGTTTGGACTTCTTCGGTTATGTCTTTGGGAATGTAGGCGTCCATCTGTATTATGGCGTCGGCAATGAAAAAGTATGCACCGGAACTACCGGCTACCAATACGGTCGATATGCCGAAGTCTTCGTAAATTTGTCTGGTTCGTTCCACGTAAGGGGTGATTGGTTCTTTTTCTCGAGCTATCACGCGTTGCATCAGGTCGTCCCGCAGCATGAAGTTGGTGGCCGAGGTGTCCTCGTCGATGAGGAAGCACTCGGCTCCCGCCTCCATCCCCTCGATTACGTTCGCCGCCTGCGAGGTGCTTCCACTGGCGTCCTCCGTGGAGAAGGCGTGTGTATCCTTGCCGTTGGGCAAATGGTTGATGAAGAAGGAAACGTCCACGTTCGATATGCTCCTGCCGTCTTCCGCCCTTAGCTTGACGGTCGTCTCGTCCGTCACGACGTATTCCCGCCCGTCGCCGGGGACGTGGTCATATATGCCCAACTCCAAGGCTTTGAGCAGGGTGGATTTACCGTGGTAGCCACCCCCGACGATTAGGGTGACGCCTTTTTGAATGCCCATGCCCGTGATTGAACCCTTATTGGGCAGGTCTACCGTGACCTTCATGGATTCCGGCGATGCAAAGGGTACCGCGTCCCTCATCGGCCTCCCCGACACGCCGCTCTCCCTAGGCAGGATGGAACCGTCCGCCACGAAGGCCACCAAGTCGTTTTGCTGGATGAAGGAGCGCAAATGGTATTGGTCCTCTGACAGCTCTATCGCCCGTTTGAGCTTGTTTTTGTCTTGGCTCGCATACAGCAGGGACTGCTTGACGCACTCGGGAATGTACTCCAATAGGATTTTTTGGCACTCCCTCCCCGCTATCCTTCTGCCTTGCGCCGGCAAGCCCACTTCAAATCGAATGGCAATTTTGTCGCCCCTGATTTGGGTTTCGGGCTGGTAAGGATTCTTCTCGGACGCATGAATGATCTGAACCGCCGTCCTCTCCAGTACTTCTTGTCCCGGATGGCTGATGCGGATGTCGCCACTCTTGCCCGACCCCCTTGCCTTTCCCGAATATTTACGCGTCGCATTGCCAAACTCCCTAGTCAAATAGTCCTGCAAACGTATCCTTTTATGTGCCTCATCGTAATACTCGCTCGGAAAACCCGCCACTGACATCGCCATACTGACGGTTAACTTGGATGGGGACGCAAATGGGTCCCCTTGTACGTGGTCAATCGACAATTCGAAGTCAGAGAACCGATACGCTCCCTGCAATCCCTTATATGCAGGATACCCCCTTCCGTCCACGTCTTGTAACTGCCTCGCCAAATCGGCCGTTGCCTTCATTCTTAATACCTCCCGAAAAATTAGTAGTGTTTCATAGTGTTTACAAACCCGCCATATTGTGATACTGTTGTTACATACACAATGCCATCACCGTCTGAACATACGTCGAACCATCTATGCGTAGTTCACACGTAAACGAATGAAACAAGCATAACATGATTTTGCCCATCAGGCAAGTTCCAAAGATACAAAGGTTATTGCTATAGACCGTGCCAACCTTCGTCCTTAGTCGAACAACGGGCGAGCCATACGCATCTGACGTAGGGACGTCTGGATGCGTCGGCATCAGAGTTTGGTAATTACAAACTCGATGCCGCTACACATGTGCGCACTTCATGCGAACATGCTCCAGTTGAGCGCAAGCGGTCCCGAGGCAGACGCGTATTGGCTCGAGCCGTTGCGAACAAGGAGGATGCTGGAGTCGTGGTCTATACAGAAAATTGCGGTAAATGAAGGAGGCGGCAATGGAATTTTGGGGTAAAAGTGGAAGGTTTGTCAGTCAACTACTACTGGCGATGGTTTGCACGACTTTCGCGTTGTCCTTCGCCATCTTGGTTACGGTCAACTTTAGGCCGTTATATTATTGGGACGTTGGACGTTTGCGATTGGAAGATGTTGCCGACCTTAGTGGGGCGGAGATTCGCAAGAATTACGACGCCATGGTGGATTATTTATGGTTCTTTCATGACGAGCCTTTGGTCCTTCCGTCTTTTCCGATGTCCGAGTCGGGGCGCATCCATTTTGAGGACGTGAAAAACCTGGTGGACAAGGCGTTTCTCGCATGTGCGTCATCCTTGGTTTTGGGCGGCCTATGGATTGTCGTAATGGTGAGGCGACGCAACCAGGACCGTCGGTTCCTATTCCTATCCTCCATCCTCACCTTCGCCCTCCCTACCGCCATCGGGGTATGGATTGCCACAAATTGGGAGAACGCCTTCGTTACGTTTCACGAGACGTTCTTCCACAATGACTATTGGTGGTTTGACAAGCGCACCGACCCGGTCATCACCATCTTGCCTGACTCATTTTTCTTACATTGCGCCATATTGTTTCTGGCGCTCGTTATACTGGGCGGCGTCCTCAGTCTGATTATTTATCGTCGTCTTGGTAAGGAGGCGCCTGCAACGTCGCCCCGGTAAGCTGCAAATCGTCGAACACCCCTCCCTCGACCGTCTTGTCCCGCCCGATGTCCAGACTCATGCGCTTGCTCTGTTGGATGAACCGATTGTAGTCGTCCACCAAGTTCTTATATTTTTCCACCACGCCTTTGGTGACTTGTACCACTTCCTTAATAATCTCGTCGTAATTCTTCACGACGACTTGGACGACCTCGGAATCAAACTCGTTCTTCTCCGCCATGCCGTTCAAGATCTTTAAAACTTCCCTCTTAGTCTTCTTCCCCTTATAAAGCCGTTTCTCGTTCATGGCGCTCACCACGTCCGCCACCGCCACAATCTTGTCTTGCAACGTCAACCGTTCCTCCGTCAACCCCAAGGGGTAGCCGCTCCCGTCGCTGCGCTCATGGTGTCTGACGGCAATGTTGACCACCTTCTCGTCCATGTAGCCGTCTATTATCTTCTTCGTCGTATACACGTGGCTCTTCATGACCTCCCTCTCCTCGTCGGTCAAACGCCCCCTACTTTTCAGTATCTCCGTCGGCATCCCAATCTTTCCAACGTCGTGTATCAACGCGGCAATGTACGTCTCTTCCAATTCGGTTCCCGACAGGTTATAGTACATCCCTATCCTCTTCGCCATTACGGCGGACGCCACGGTGTGTATCACCGTCTCCTCGTTATGGAAGTCGATGGAGTGAACCAACATCTTCAATATGTCCAGTATGCCTTGCCTGTCATATTGAAATTGGGAATAGAGTTTGACGATGTCGTCCTCGTAATCCCCATCCCTAAGGTTCTCCAGTATATGGTATCGTTTGTTGGCGCGGATAAACAGATCAACGTCCTTCGGGTCGAACCACTCCCCGGAAAAACGATTGAGGACGGCCATTACGCTGTCATCCGTATTGCCGTTCAACACGACGACGTCAATGCGGTCGGCCAAATGCACGCGGATGGTCTCGTCAAGGAAGGCAAAGGAATACTCACCCTTCCTCTCGTACTTCAAGTGGTGGTGTAAAATAATCTCGGAATACTCATCCAACGTGGACAGGTGCTTGAGAAAAAGATAACCGTACGTGGAATGCTGAAACATACTCCTCTCCCCCAACCGCAACACGTCCGGCGCCTCTTCCGTCTTATACGCGCCAATGTCATGGTAAATGCACGTTTCAATCAAATTCAGCACTTTTTCGTCCAACGGACGCCCCTCGCATTCATACATCTTTAACATGATATACGCCACGCGAATCCCGTGTAGCGTGAACTTTTCGTTCATCAACGACAGCACGTTTTTAATTAAATAATAGCGCAACGATTGCTCTTTCATAGACGCCTCCCCCCTGATGTCCTCGGTAATGTAAACCTTTTGCGGCGCGCTTCGCGCAAACCCTTCGCGTCACGCTTCGCACACGCCCAAACCGACCATACTTCAATTATAGATTTGACCGTATGTCCTGTCAAGCGTTTTCGAGTGTCTTACCTTGGTAAAAAGTATTTCCACTATTACTTTTCATATCCTCAATTATATGTTATACTTTATTATTAGTAAGGGAGGTTGTTTACGTGAACGAAAAAATAACAAAAATTAAAAACGAGGTAAAAAAGGCGGTAAAGGGCAAGGATGACATTATTGAGAAGGTCTTGGCCGCCATCTTGGCTGGGGGGCACGTTCTATTGGAAGACATTCCCGGCGTCGGAAAGACCACGCTCGCCCTTTCTCTGTCCGGTGCGATGTCCCTCGACTACAAGCGCATTCAGTTTACGCCCGACGTATTGCCCAGCGACATCGTCGGTTTCTCCATGTACGACAAGCAAACCGGAACGTTTGAATATAGGCCCGGCGCCATCTTGTGCCACCTCTTCCTTGCGGATGAGATTAACCGGACTTCGCCCAAGACGCAGTCCGCCCTCCTCGAGGTAATGGAGGAAGGCCGGGTGACCGTGGACGGCGTGACCAGGGAGGTGCCCAAACCATTTATCGTGATTGCAACGCAAAACCCCTTCGGTTCCTCCGGCACCCAGCGCCTGCCGGAATCCCAATTGGATCGATTTATGGTCCGCCTTACCATGGGGTATCCCGACCGAAGCAGCTCTCTTGACATTCTGAAAATCAACGGGGAGGACTCCGTTCGGAAGATGAGTCCCGTCCTCGGTCCCGAAGAGTTGCACGACATGCAGGCGTCCGCCAACCAAATGTACGTGGACGAGACGATTTATTCTTATATCGTGGATTTGACGGAAATGACGAGGGAAATGGAACAGTGCAGGCAGGGGGCCAGCCCAAGGGGCAGCATATCCCTCCTCCGCATGTCCAAAGCCATGGCCTTCATCCGCGGGCGGGACTTCGTGACGCCCGAAGACGTGCACGCCGTATTCTTCGACGTCCTCTCACACCGCATCTCTCTGAGCCCCAAAGCCAGGGCTTCGGACGTGACGGAACGGGACGTGCTGGATCAAGTCCTGAATCGCGTAAGGGCGCCACACACGTAACTAGGTAAAGTCCCGCCAAGCGGCTGTATGTGCGGCAAGCTTGCTTGCCGCACATACAGACATTTGCGCGAAGATAAAGTGAGCATCACCAAGCTTGCTTGAATGATGCGAGCGCATCCGCGAACCTGAGCAGGCTCGCAAAGCGAGCTGCGCAAGGTTGGCGGGCTAGGAAGTATGAGCAAGTAGGGCGACAGCCCGAATTGCGAATACTTACGGCAGCTGCGGGAGTGCGTAGCACGGAGCAGCTGACTTTACCGGGAAGTCCCGCCAAACGGCTGCGGGAGTGCGAAGCACGGAGCAGCTGACTTTATCGGGAAGTCCCGCCAAGCGGCTGTGAAATGCGGCTGGCTGGTGGTCGGGTACATTTCCAGACAACGCCTATAGGGAGGGTGGTCATGCGCGTTAAAACATTATGGTTGTTTTCCTACGTCGTCTTTCTGGCCTTGGTGTTCGCCGCCCTGGTCTTTTTTCACCAATATGACATTTTCGCTTTTCTCGTCATACTACTGGTTCTTCCCACAGCTTCGGCGATATTTGCGCATCACGCCGCAAAAAGGGTGACGGTGGCGATGGCGAGCAACCTCTACGTGACGAACAAGCTAACGGATACGCACATTGAAATACTGCTCTCCAACCCTTTGCAACTCCCTTTGCCCGCTTGCGGCCTTAGGCTTACGATGAGCAACCGTTTTTATCCCAACGAGGATGACAGGCTCCTATCGTTCGCCCTATATTCGGGGGAAGTACGGCAATCCATTCGGATACCCGTCCGTTCCATCTATTGTGGTGCGGTACATGTACGGTTGAAGGAGTTCGTCTTGCACGATTATTTCAATTTCTTCGCTTTTTCGGTTCCCCTTGACGTCTCCTCGGACGTTATGGCGTTGCCGAAAGCGGACGTTCCCGCCTTGCTGGACGAGGTGGCTGGTTCATACGGGGAAGAGGAGTCGGAGGAGAGGCAAAACCGTATCGAGGACCCCAACGAGGTCAAGGATATGAGGGAATACCGGATGGGCGACCGTCCACAGAGCATCCACTGGAAGTTGTCGGCGGGGCGGGGCGAGTTATTGGTTAAGGAGTTTGAAAGCCTGTCTTCCCGCCAACACGTTTTGCTTTTTGAGTTGTACAATGACGAGGGGCATTTACTGGATTCCATCTTGGAACTCGTATACGCCCTTGCGACTCAACTGATTGCAACCAACGTGGAGTGGAAGGTACTGTGGTGGAGTGAGTCCCACTATGCTTTTCGGGACGCCTTGATTCGTTCGGAAGAGGATTTATGGGACATTTGGAACGACGTCTTCTATGAAACGATCTACAGTGAGCCTTTTTACGCATATGAATTGCTTAAGCACCGGGAAACCAAGTTTACTAGTTTCATATACATCGCCAAAGCCAATACGGACGTCGCCGGGAGGGAACTCGCCAGCCTGGAGGACGCATCCGCATTGCTTGTCATAGAATAAAGGGGGGACTCCGTATGTGGTTTGGATGGGGGCGTAAGAACAAAAAGGCGAAGAAGGGGCGCGAATACGAGGTTCGTACTGGCTTGCCTTACGATTGGGAAGCTTCAAAGGAATCCTCCCCTTTTTACACTAAGCTCATTATAAATGGAATCCTTGTCTTTATGGGGACTTATGGCACCATCCTCTTTTACACTTCCTCTTTTGACATCCCGTTTGACGAGGTCACCGTCGTCCTCGTTTTATTGCTCGTCTCTTTTTACGCGTCATTTTTATACTATAATAAATGGACTAAGAATTTGGGGTATTTCTTATTGCTATTTTTATTTGTCGGGATGGCCATACTGTTTCGCACACATGCCAACAGTGGTTTCTCGGCCATATACAACATCACGTACGACGCCATTGACGAGATACTCAACCTTCCCGCCGTAAGGCATCTGGGGGAACAAGTCGAGAACCGTTACGAGGCCATTTCCGTTTGCTTGTGCTTCCTTGGCGCGGTAGGGGCCATACTGCTCAACACGGCTGTTTCCAACTCCATGAACCTTGGGGACGCCTTACTGGTCACGTTCCCCATCATGGCCATCGGGCTATACTTTAGCAAGGTGCCCAGCGCTCCTTCCGTTATCCTCCTATCCACTTTTTACGTCTGCCTTGGCGTACTGCGCCCCAGCTATTCCATCAATCCATCGCCCTACGTCCGCAAAAAAAAGAGGCGGATTCATTTTGCCCCGGATGGGCGGATTATGAGGCAAGTCGTCACCATTTGCCTTGGACTGGCGATTATTCTATACCTGTTCCTCAACTTGCTCATCCCCCGACAGACGTTTCGCACCCCCGCGTCTTGGAGCGCCTACAAGGAGAAGACGGACGAGTATGTCGAGAATTTCATGGTGGTCGGCTTTGCGGGCTTGTTCAACCGGTACAACGCCAAGGGCGGCGTAAACGGGGGCCGGTTGGGCGGAGTGGCGTCGATTCGTCCAACTTTTGAGACGGATTTGCTTGTACGTTTTGCCCCTTTTAGTGCGGATACGATTTACCTGAAGGCTTTCACGGGGACGTATTACGAATACGACCGTTGGGACACGTCGAGCGGGGTTACGGACTTCTCCGCTCCCTTACGGGGCGCACCGGGGGAAATGACGGCGAACGAGAAGTTGTACAATGCGGAGAGTGCCAGTCTCAAGGCTCTTTCCGAAGCAAACGACCCGAATACGATATGGGGTAGGATGGAGGTCGAGAACGTGAACGCGACCCCTACTTTCCCTTACTTGCCTTATTTTTCATTGGTCACCAATGGCAACGACCCGTCCCTACAATGTGTCGAAGGGGGGATGGTAAAGGGTTCCTCTCCCAAAGGCCAGACGAGGGAGTTGGAATTTTACCAGTCCTTTGATGAGAATTTGCGGATTCAGGACAATCCACATCCGTCACCAGAGTATTTTCATGTACCGGACGACCTACGCGGGGCGCTGTATGAGTTTTGCCAAGGCATTGGGCTTGGTGGAAGTGACGAACAGGTCATCGGGCAAGTGATTGAACATTTTCAGGAGAATTACCCTTACTCCATGTCGCCTGGGGCGACTCCGAGGAGAAAGGATTTTGTCAGCTATTTCTTGTTTGAGAACAAGAAGGGGTATTGTGCACATTTTGCCTCGGCCGCCACTTTGCTCTTCCGGACGATGGATATTCCGGCGAGGTATGTGGAGGGATACGCCATTGATTATTCGCGGGTTCTCGACGGCAATCTGGTGGAAGGCGAGTCCTATGGCGATTGGATTCGCGGCAACGCCCCCATTGGGGAAACTGCAGTCGTGGAGGCGACGGTAACGGACGCCATGGCCCACGCTTGGGTCGAGGTATGGTTCGAAGACCGCGGATGGGTTCCGGTTGAGGTTACGCCCAGCTCCATGTCACTGGACGAGGAGTATTCGGATTTCTGGTCGGCTTTTGGCGGTTTGGGGGACGGGGACGGGTTAGTCGACAACCTGCCCGTCCTCGGCGAACAGGGGCGGCGAGTCGTCTATTCTTCCCTTCAATTCATCCTGGTGGCGGTCATCGCATTTTTCTTGGCTTTGCACGCGCTACATTTTGTGAAGGGTTATCGACGCACTCATACGAAGGAACGGGCCGTTAATCTGGGCAACCGCTATCAGATGTTGTGTGATACGTTCCGATTGGTCCATGGGAATTTTACGGGGCGATACGACCAAGCGAGCCAAATTGGTTGGATACGGGAGCTGTACGGACGGTGGAAGGATGATGGGCGTACGCCGGGGAAAGGGGAGTTGATTCCTGATTCTTCGTTTGACGAATGGGAGATGATTCTTAAGAAAGCCTGCTACAGCCCGCATTCCATTACAGAGGAGGAATACGGCCAATCTGTACGAATGATAAGGCAAATGCGACGGTTATTGTTCTCCTCCTCCTCGTTTTGGGGCAAGTTGAAGATGGTGTTTCAGAGGCGCTTCTAGGATGTGCGGGTGCGGGGTGGTCAGGGTTTGACGTCCCGTTCCAGCGAGCGGACGAACTCCCAATAGGTATGCCGCTTTTCTTCCCAAATCTCACGCGCCGCATCTGTAACACAGTCGAATTTTTCTTCGTTGAGGGGGTATCGTAGGATGCGCTCATAGACCGTCTCATAGGACGTATCGCTTTTGGCCCCTTCCAGAACGGCGTCCCTGATTATGGACATGGCCCCGTTCTCATCCAAGCAGTCCGCTTCGATTAACAGTACTTGCTCTAGGTTGGGGTTGTCCGCTCTGAGGAGTTCTTTATCCCCGTGTTTGAGTATGGCGTCGCACACGGTTTCGATATAGTCTTGTGGATAGGATTTCTTCTCCAAATAATCTCTACAGATTCTCTCGCTATGTACGGCATGGTTGTCTGGGTCGGAAGTCTCTTGTACGTCCCTGGCAACTGTATACCCCACGTCATGAAAAATGGCCGCCATAATCAGGACGTCCTCTCTTACTTCCACTTTCTTCGACAGTCGCTTGGCCCATTGAACCACCCTCTCGGTATGGCTCCATTTTTCCCGGAATCCGTACTGCCTCTTATGTCCTTCCGCATCATGGAACTTACTCTTGACATACTCGTA
>QMCE01001351.1_pt1 | contig 19486 bp, 16 predicted proteins | sample 1821851 | NCBI WGS metagenome assembly QMCE01 (sample SAMN09453174, study PRJNA476694) | Termite gut metagenome, whole genome shotgun sequencing project. | isolation source: worker | host: Odontotermes sp. | place: South Africa:Pretoria | collected 2016-01-28
CTATGGTAGTAAACCCCACAGATACTAATTTCCTTACAGAACGAACCTCGTCAATTCTGTAACACGTACATGTTTCCCCGTCGCTTGCGGCGGGGAGGGTCATTTCTTCAAAAAATCTCGTAGTGTGCGGAAAAGTTCATCTTGGGAGATTGGTTTGCCCAAGTGGGAATTCATACCGCTTTCAAGGCACTTCTCTATATCTTCGCGGAACACGTTTGCTGTCATAGCGATAATGGGGATGTTTTGCGCCGCGGCAAAGGGCATGGAGCGTATTATCCCTGTCGCCGTGAAGCCGTCCATTTCCGGCATCTGAATATCCATCAGAATAAGATTATAGCGGTCAGGATTGCGTTTAAAAGCTTCCACTGCCTGCAGCCCGTTATCAACGAAGTCAAAGGCGACTCCGGTCGGCTCAAGCTGGGCGTTGATAATTTCTTGATTGATGGGAATGTCCTCGGCTATAAGCAGCCGCAGCCCGTTGAGGTCAGGAACGCTCCCGTCTGGGGTTTTATCCTCTTGGTCGTAGGTATCCTCATGGCAGATTTTCTCGTTGACAGTGAAGCTGAACACCGAACCTTCGTTAAGTTTCGATTTTACCCAGATAGAACCATCCATGGCTTCAACGATGTTCTTGGAAATAGCAAGCCCCAGTCCTGTACCGCCGAAACGCCGCCACGTGGTGTGTTCCGCCTGCTCAAATGGCTGAAAGAGCCGCTGGGTCTGTTCGCCCGAAATACCTATACCGGTGTCCGACACATCAAAACGTATGAGGCACTCCACATTGTTGAGCGCCTCAAGCGAGGCGCTTACCTTAACGAAACCGCCCCGAGGCGTAAATTTCACGGCGTTTCCCAGCAAGTTTGTTACCACCTGCACAAGCCGCTGCTCATCGCCTATAAGGCACGGCGGTATTGAAGGATCGGTGTCTATCGAGAAATGCAGCTCCTTTTCTTCGATGCGGAAGCGTGTTATATCGGCAGCACGTCGGGGAATATCGGCAAAATTGAACGGCTCAGCGGCGAATTCCATTTTACCAGCTTCTATTTTAGATATGTCCAGAATATCGTTAATGATACCCAAAAGATGAGAGGAAACTTGCTTTATTTTACCCAGATACTGATCTTTTTCCCCATTGTCCGTTGTGGCAATAGCGAGGTCTGTCATGCCCATAACGGAACTGATGGGCGTACGGATTTCATGGCTCATGGAGGACAGAAAATGGCTCTTTGTACGGCTTTCATCCTCGCTCCGCTCCGCTTTTTTTCTATACAGGCGAAGCGCCATCATTGAAGAAGCACATGAAAGCGCCACCATAGCGATTTCAAACACTAACAAATACAATCTATTGTGCTCACGTTTGAACAATTCCTCGGACAGTACATCCACACCTACTATCGCCGCTACGGCGCCCATTTCGTCATAAACCGGCGCGAAGGCGGAAATGTAATTGTTATCACTGCCAAGCCCTATATAGGTCAGGTCGAAAACTTCCCGATCAGCAGTTACGGCAGGTTCTCCGGCAAACGCATGGCGAGAAGCTTCGTACTGGGTAAAGAGTTTGGAGGGGTCTACTTTGGTTTTGGGATTATAGTCGTTATCTATGATGTAATACGCCTTGCTATCTTCTTTTATACGACAATAGTATATAAAAAGGATGTTCCACTCTTGTCCAAAATCCGCAAGACGCTCTTTAAGAGCAGCGCCAAACGGCGTTGTGAGGTCAGCAGGCGTTTGTATACGGTCAAGCTCGTGTATGTCTACAATCTCAGATGCCAGTATTGCTGTGGCAATAAGACGACCGCGGGTTTCATCCTTGAGCGATGTTACTGTATGTCTATTCACTGTATGCCCCACCACCGCGATTGCGATAAGCGCGGCGATGGAGAAAAAGAACAGTATCTGAACGACATTTTTCTTTAACAACGCATCTTTCATTTGAAGTAGGTACAGAATACACAAATTCTTTTTGTTTTACAAGAAGCCATGAGCGCATTTGATACCAAATATATTTCAAGCTTACAAAAAATTACGTCGTTCCTAATCTGATGCGGCATACGTGCCGATCATGGTCTTCGCGGTCTTTATAGGTTCTCATGCGCCGCATCATATTGTCAAAATCCACCTGCGCCCCGTCAAATTCCGGTCCGTCCACGCACACAAATTTCGTCTCGCCGCCCACCGTAACGCGGCAGCATCCGCACATACCGGTACCGTCTATCATAATCGTGTTGAGCGAAACCATAACCGGCACACCGGCTTCCTTTGCCGTTGCCGCGCAAAACTTCATCATAATAGGCGGTCCTATGGCGACACTCATGGCGGGTTTGGGCGTCCGCGCGCACAATTCCTTGAGCGGCTCAGTAACCAGCGCCTTCCTGCCCGCAGAGCCGTCATCGGTTACGATGATCAGCTCGTCCGCATACGCGCGTATCCGATCTTCAAAGACGAGCAGCTCTTTGGAGCGCGCGCCGATGATGGCGGCGACGTGGTTACCAACGGCTTTCATTGCCTGAACAATGGGGAAGAGCGGCGCTGTTCCTATGCCGCCGCCCACGCACACAACGAAACCAAAGTTTTCTATATGCGTGGGATTTCCTAAGGGACCCAGCACATCCGCCACATAGCTGCCTTCCGGGAGGGCGGCGAGCTTCATCGTGGTAGCGCCAACCGTCTGCACCACCATTGTTACAGTACCGGCGATAGGATCCGCGTCCGCTATGGTGAGCGGCACGCGCTCCCCCGCTTCCGCATCCACCCGCACGATCAAAAACTGTCCCGCTTTCCGCGAGGCGGCTATGAGCGGCGCTTCCACCGTAATTTCGTACACATCAGCCGAAAGCTGTTTCTTCGCAATAATTTTATTCATAAACATGTTTGAAGAATGGATGCTGCTGTGCGGCATGCCTGTCTTCTTATCTCCTCTTTTCCTTATAAAATAAAGAACAAACCCGCGCCGCAAAGCGACACGGGCATGGTTCGTTCCGTAAACTATGGATGGATTAGGGTATTACCCTGATCGTGCGGATCAATAACCGTCTGACATGGCGCGGTTTAGGTCGCGCTGGTACAGTTCCTGATAGGCGAAGCTGCGGGTCTTAAGCTTGTCCTTGATCGGTTGAGTGAAGGGCATATAACGCCAGAAAATGCCTCGCAGCTCTTTGTCAAGCCTTTGAGTGCCCTCGCTTTCCTTTGTTATCCATACAATATAGTCCTGAATGAAAGCTTCTTTCACATCGCCTTTGAGTTTGCGCTCAGAGAACCACTGATAATAATAGCCGGTAAGCCCTTCTTCCATCCAGTAGTACGAAGCTTTCTCTTTTGCCACCTGCCAGCGCAGATCGGCTATGGCGGACAGAACCGCCACTTGCAGATTCTTGGGATACATAGGAATGGCTATACGCCCGCGACTTGAAGCGCGGTTGTAACGGTCGAACGGTTCCCAGCAGACGCCTGCGTCGCCGTAGTTCGGCAGCAGTACCACATACGGCACGATACGATTCAGCTTGTTGCGGTACATACGGCAGAACGCTTCCTGGTCTATGGATTCCAGCCACGCAAGAATGGAAATGACATTTTCGCGGGTGCCTATATCGTTCGGAGTGCAGTGGAAATAATCTTTGGTCAAAATAGGAAAATGGTTGCCCTGACGCCCAACCGTCATCTTGGTCATCTGTCGCACTGTATCATATTCCGTGTCCAGCGCCTTGACGTCAACTTCCACTTCCTCTTCTTCCGTATCGCTTATCCTTTTTTCCATAACGCCCACGTCAAATTCGGTCTGTTCAAATTCCTTGATAAGGACATTCATTTCGCGATCTATTTTGAGCAGGTCTTTTACTAAATCCTGTATTTCATTAAAGGTCGTACGCTGAAGCTGATTATAGCAGGCGTATACCCCTTCGACTTTGTAGTCCATATTATCCAGAATCGCGTCAACGCCTTCTTTCAAGTTTCTTTCGTTGTCCCGCCGTTCTTTGGTTTTTGACTGCATCATACTACGGATGCCTTCAAGCCTGCCTTTCGTTTTTTCAAGCATCTGCCGTTGCTGGTTATTAGAGTTCGCCCGCGCGACTTTCACTTCATCCGTGGAGGAATTCCGTATTGTTCCGCGTCCCACTGCTCTGAGCCACTCGTCAAGGTAGTATATCGGCTGATCATAGAGATTTTCTATAATAATTCGTCCAAAAAGCGGCTTCATTTCAGGGCTCATAAAGCCAGGATGCAGTATCCCGTAACGAAGCAGGTATTTTTTGGGATCAGGCAGTTTACCCGCAGTCTCCCGTACCACAGTGCGGATCATCTCCCAAAAAGCGGGGATGATCTGCTGGCGGAATACGCCTTTGTCTTTAATATCCTTGGCGGACACATACTTTTGCAACACCTCGCGGAGACGCTGTCCGCCCGCGCCGGTATTCTCAGTGGCTTTCTTATAGAAAGGCAAAGGCTCGTCAAACAGTTTACTAGGCTCATCCTCAAACTGTTTAGTAATTTCAGGAAAGCTTTTTACGGTAAGATCAACCTCGTGCGCGTTCCCGTCGTTGTTGACGTCCTCCATGTCAGCCCCATTTTGGGAAACTGGCGCGGCGCCTTTCATATCGACGGGTGTTTCTGACGAGGACTGCGCCGTATGTGAAACAAATTTTAAATCCAGTAAAGCTGCAAGTTCAGGATCAAGTTCTTCATTAGCAACAGCCATAATAACCTTCTTATCTAGAAATTTAGTATGTTCATAGTATAATCGAAATTTGACGTATGTCAAGTTTGTTGCTTAAATTTTCCATCTAAAATCCGCAATGAAGAATTCTGTTCCTTCTGCCGATATTCTAAAAGAGGTATTCTATGGGAGCGGACAAAGCCGCTTTAACTGAAGTGAAGGCGCTTGACGCCGAAATACAGGCGGGATTGATTGCAGATAAGGCGGTGCTTTCCGCAATGATGGTGCATATTGCCAACGATCCGGCAGCCGACGTTTGTTCGGATACTTGTGATGAAGATACGCCTGAGAAAACGCCGCTTGTTGTTATGAGCGAAGCTTGTGACGCAGACGCAGAAAACGCCCCCGCTGCACCGTCCCCACTGCATGCCGCTTTGGGCGAAATCGCGGATACGGAAAGCGTATCTGATACTGGCGGCGCGCGCGTGGATGAAACCATAGCGGAGGCGGAGGAAAGTCGCGCACCGGCTGACAACGACACAGACGCGGAAGCCTCTGACGCCGATACGCCGCTGGACGCCGCTTTGGACGAAACTGCCGACACGGATGCGGAAGCTTCTGTGCTGGACGCCGAAATTCCTGAAGAGCCGCCGATTTTCGAGAAACGGCTTGCGGTTTTGCAAGAGGAAGATGATCTGCTCCAAAAAATTGCCGAAAAGCAGGACGCGGTCAGAATCGCCGTTGTCAACCGTGAATGGACAGACTTTGAGGAGCTGACCCAGACTTTGGACGAATACGCTGGACAATTCGACGCGCTGGAAGAAGAGCGGCTCGCGCTGTTTGACGCCGAACCGGACGCGGAGGGCGAAACGCCGCACTTTTATACGCTGATCGCCCGCCTTCCCGAAGATGAACGCAAGCTGCTTGGCAGTATCTACCGAAGCATCAAGGACAAGACGCTCAAGGTTCGCGCCGCCAACGATACTTTGCACTTTTACTTAAAAGAGGCGCAGGCGATCGTAGGCGACTTTATGAAAGCTGCCTTCCCCGACCGCAAGACCAGCGGCTATTCCCGCCGCGGAACATCCGTTCCTTCGGATATGCGTTCGATTGTATTGGACACGGTGTTGTAAATACATTAACTGATTGCTATTTTTGGAAATAAGAAATGAGGATACAAACATGACATCAACATTTACGGGTATAGAAATTGGGAAGCGCGCGGTAAACGCGCATCAGCAGGCTATTGATACAACTGGACATAACATCTCGAATTCGTCCACCGAGGGCTACTCTCGGCAGCGGGTGGAATTTTCCGCATTTGAGCCTATTTACCTTCCCGGCTTGAACCGCGAACAAACAGCGGGGCAAATCGGACAGGGCGTTGTTATTGAGCGGATCGAGCGGGTACGGGATCAGCTTCTTGACAAACGCATCGCAGCGCAGGCGGGCAACCAAGGTTATTGGGCGGCGCGGGATCCTTACGTGCGTATGCTGGAACAGGTGTACCTGGAACCCGGCGAAAACTCCATACGCAGCAAGATGGAGCAGGAACTCTCCGTGTACCCGTCAGACACCGCGCCCCGCGCCGCTGTTATTGAACGCGGAAAAACCCTCGTGGACGCAGTGCAAGACCGCTATCACAGCCTCAAAGGTATGCAGGATATGGCGGACGAAGATGTTGCGCTCCAGATCGACCAAGTGAATAAGCTCTCCGGTCAAATCGCAGACCTTAACCGCGATATACAGCGCGTGAAGGCGCAGGGCGATAATCCCAATGACCTTATGGACAGGCGCGACCTGCTCGTTGACAAGCTTTCTTCGCTCGTTGACGTCACCATAGACAGCCGCGATCCTGACGAATATATGGTACACACATCAGGCATGGTACTGGTGCAGGGCGCCATAGGCAGGCAGTTCGCCCTTGAACCCGCGCCCGCCCTACCGGATGGCACTCAGGGCTATTCCCGCATCACATGGGCGGACACAGGCGAGAATATGCACTTTAAAGGCGGCAGTGTCGCCGCGCTGGTGGAACTCCGCGATGTTACCATACAGGACGAAATTCAGAAGCTTGATTCTATGGCGATCAACTTTGCCGATATGGTAAACGAGGTTCACCGCGCCGCCTATGGGCTGAACGGCAAAACTGGACAGGATTTCTTCACCGAACAGCATTTTGTTACCAACATGGACGGCAATTATGACCGTGACGGAGACGGCGCGTATGATTCCACCTATTTGTTCCGCATAAACGGCGTGAACAAACTCGACGAGCGCGCTCAAATCGGTCTTGAAGGGACAATGACCTTTTCCGCTGGCGCGGGAACGGTCGAAGTGCGCTACTACCCCACGGACACAGTGGCGGATGTGGTGCGGCGCATCAATAATTCCGGCGCGGACGTTACAGCGCGGCTCAACCGCGACGGGCATTTGACGCTCAAGGGAACGCCCACGGACAGCGCGGATACGCCCGATTTCGTTATACGGCATCTTGAGGACTCCGGGCATTTCCTCGCGGGCTACGCAGGCGTGCTGAACGGAAGCGGTGTGGACGGCGCGTACAACTGGAATCAGGCGGACGCGGTTGCGGCTCTGCGCGCCACGCCAGCGGATTACTCCACCGCGCCCATAGCCCACCCGTCCGGTTGGCTGCAGGTGAACCCCGCGCTGGTGCAAGACCCCTCGTCAGTCGCCGCCGGTTTTGGCGAAAACGGCAGAGCCGCCAACCCCGGCAACGGGGAAGCCGCGCTCGCGGTCGCCGCACTCCGCAACACAGAGGTTATGGTGGGCAAGCACGGCACTTTTGACGACTACTTCGCCGATTCGGTAGGACGGATAGGACTTCTGGGCGAACAGAGCGGACGTATGCTCGAAACCCAAAGCCTCGTCAAAAAGCAGCTGAACGAGATGCGCCAGTCCGTTTCCGGCGTGAACATCGACGAAGAACTCTCCAATATGATCAAGTACCAGCACAGCTACGAAGCGGCGGCGCGGTATATCAACACAGTAAATTCTATGCTTGATGTACTGATCAACAGACTCGGCGTATAATTCCGCGGTTTTCGCGTACTAATAATTTTTTTGGAGGATTGTATGATAGTAAAGAACAAAAAAGCGTTATTAGGGCTGGCGCTGCTATGCGCACTCGCGCCTATATCGCTGTTCGCACAGAAAATGTCTAAAACCGATTTACAAAACATGTATATGGAGTACTTACAATCTGAAGGTTACCCCTGCTATGTCGATGAGGATGGAGACGTTAGTTTTAAATATGAGGGCGGCAATTATTATATCAATGTGTGGGAAGACGATCCCTTCTGTTTTAGAATAGTATACGGACGGTTTTGGGAGATAGAATCGCCTTCCGAACAAACCGAAGCCGCTATTGCCGCTTCGGACGCCACCGCTACAACGAAAGTCGCAAAGGTATGGCTGACATCCGATGGGGATGACGTTTCGATAAGCGCCGAAGTATATCTGAACGAGCCAGAGGATTTTAAGAAGCATTTTAAAAGGATGCTGGGGTGCATGGGCAACGCGCGAAATACATTCATTCAGGCTATGCGGGCGGGCGGCGTATAGCAGGGAAATTTTATTAGGAGAAAAGATATGATGAGGGTTTCAACGAATATGCCGATTGACGACGTGCAGTTTCGGATGCGGCGACAGGAAGCGGCGCTTGCCAATATACAGGCAAAGATGGCGGGACAGACCAAGTTCAACAACCTGCGCGACGATCCGCTCGCGGCGACTCACGCGGTGCGCTACGAATCCTATCTTGCGCGGCTTGAGCGGTTTGAGAAAAACACGCTCTACGCAAAGGAGCATTTGAACCAGACAGACGCCTATTTGCGTCAGGCTAACGATATTTTGCAGCGCATCCGCGTAATTGCCGTAACAGGTTCCAACGGAGTGTATACACAGGAGGATATGCAGGCAATGGGCGTTGAAGTGAATGAACTGCTCCAGGAACTTTCCACTATCGCCAACGCCACCGGACCGAACGGCACGCGCCTGTTTTCCGGCGACAAGGCGTTTACCGAGCCGTTTCTGCTTATGGACGGCAAGGTCGACGGCGGAGAAGAATCTGTCGTCGTATCCGCCGAATACCGCGGCGCGGGCGCGTCCCGCCGCGTGGAAACGAGCGACGGGCGCTACATAGACCTTGATATGTCTGGCGGAGAAGCATTCTGGGCGGAAAATATGACGATTAGGGCGAGTTTTGACGCAACCGCCTACGAAGTAACCGCCGAAGGCTCGTTTTTTGTGGACGGCGTTGAAATTCAAGTAAACCCCGGCGACAACCTTGCCGCTATTGTCGCCAAAATAAACGACTCGTCCGCGCCTGTGCGGGCATCCGTTGACCCGGAAAACAACGCCCTACTCATCGAAGGCATGAATCCGCACCTTGTGCGTATGGAAGACGCCCAAGGATCAATCGTTTTGCAGGATTTGGGCGTGATTATCCCCAACGCGGAGGCAGGCGCGCCGAACTGGAACCCGGCGGCGCAGGTATCAGGCGGCTCGGTTTTTGACGCGGTGATGGAAGTGCGGGACGCGCTCTACCAGGGGGACGGCTCTTTCCTGGGCGGACGCGGAATCGGCGTTATAGATCTCTCGCTGAACAACATACAGACGCGCCTTGTTGACATAGGAAGCCGCGTTGAGCGGGCGGACTTTACGTGGAAGCGCCTGAACGCGCAAATACCGGATGTAACCGACGCTCTGGGACGCGAATCCGCGCTGGACTTCACAACCGCCGCTGTGGACTTAGGAATGATGGACTTCGCGCACAAGGCGACGCTGCAAACCGCTGCGAAGATCCTGCCCCAAACCTTGCTTAACTTCCTGCGATAAGACGCGGACAAACGGGATGCTGAGGCGGCTATGCTATAAGCGTCCCGTTTATTTTAAAAAACAGAAACAGGCGTTGACTATCCTTCCAAACTTATCTACAATGATGTCCATGTATAAGAATAATTTTTTATCTGTAAATGAACGAACACTCCTCCCACTGTTATGGGGGATTTCCGCCGTGGCGCTAGGGCTTGTTCTGATGCTCGCGCCAGTGGAACGGGCTGATGCGCAGGGCAAGGCGGAACGTGAAAGTTCTTATATTACGACCATACGGGAAATTTTCGACTTTATCCAAAAACATTACGTTGACGAAGTTGAGCCTGCAGTGCTGTACGAGGGCGCTATGAAAGGGCTGTTCGATTCGCTCGGCGATCCTCATTCCAATTATCTCTCGCAGCGGGATATGATAGATATGGCCGATACCACGTCTGGCGAATTCGGCGGCGTGGGACTGTATATCTCCAAAGCGACAGACCCGAAAGAGGGCGAGCAGGCCTTTGTAGAAGTTGCCGCGCCCATAGAGAACACGCCGGGTTGGAGAGCAGGCATCATGACAGGCGATCTTATTATCGCCATAAACAATGAATCCACTGACGCGCTCACGATGGATCAGGTACTGGAACGGCTACGCGGCAAACCCGGCACAGATGTTACCATTATGATACGGCGCGGGAAGGAAATAGAATTTCCTGTTACGCTAACTCGGGAAATCATCGAAGTACCGACCGTGAAGCACGCCATGATAGGCAATACCGGTTATCTTAAACTGCTCACGTTTACGCCTATGACAGACCCGCGCGCGCGGGAAGCGCTGAAGGAATTTCAAGCCGCTGGCTATACATCGCTCATTCTTGATCTGCGGAACAACTACGGCGGACTGCTCGATTCGGCGACAAGGATTTGCGATCTCTTTTTTGACGGCGGCGTGGTGGTCAGCACCAAGTCGCGGCTTCCGGGCGAGAACAAAGAGTTCAGGGCGTCCCGCGGCGTAGTGGTTCCTGCGAATATGCCTGTGATTGTACTTATTAATCGTGCTTCGGCGTCCGCATCCGAAATCGTTGCTGGCGCGCTGAAAGACCGGGGGCGGGCTTACCTTGTAGGCGAGAAGTCCTATGGGAAGGGATCGGTGCAGCAGGTGTTCCCCCTACCGGACGCGGATGGCTTCAAACTCACGGTGGCGCGCTACTATACACCAAGCGACGTAAATATAGACATTGTCGGCATTCCGCCTGACATGGAGGTTCTTACGCCGGAATTTGCTGAAACGGATGTTGAGAGTCTTAAAAAGCTTTTGGAGGGAAAAGAAATCCCCGATTATGTAAAGGCGCACCCGACTATGACGAGCGCGGAAATTCGGATATATGCGGCGGAATTGAGTAAAAAATACAAGCTTGACGCCGAACTTTTACGAATACTGGTACGGAACGAGCAGACCCGCATAGGAGACGCGCCGGTATACGATCTGGAATATGATGTACAACTACAAAAAGCGATAGACATTCTTAAAAGCAACGAATATAGGCAGCTTATGCAATCGACAAAGACGCTGAAGCAGCTTCAAGAGGAAACCGAGCAAAAGACTACCGTTACGGTGTCATGAAGCGGTTTATTTTGAGGGAAGCGCCTGGCGCGGACGGCCTTGTCCGCTTGACCAGCGACGACTTTCATTACCTTGCCCGGGTACGGCGTTTGGGCGCAGGCGATGCGTTTAGGGCGCTGCTGCCGAATGGAACAGAGGCGCGGGCGCTTGTGCGGGCAGTTCATGACGGCGAGCTGGTGTGCGAATGTATCGCATCCGCGCCGCGTATGAAGGCCGCTCCTCTGCCGCCTATAGCTTTGTTCCAAAGCCTACCTAAAGGCACGAAGTTAGACCAGATAGTCAGGCAGGCGACGGAAAACGGCGTGTGTGAGATTATTCCCTTTATCTCTGGCTTTTCCGTGCCGAAATTAGAAGGCAGCGCGGGCGGCAAACTGGAGCGGTGGCGGCGTATTATAAAGGAAGCTCGACAGCAGAGCGGTTCGGACATTCCCACTGTGGTAAGGGAGCCGGACACGCTTGACGGCGTGCTTGACCGCTGGAAATCGCTCAAGGCGCAGTACAAAAGACCGGCGGGAATTTTGCTGCACCAAGATCCGTTGGACGGCGGTGGGAGTTTCCATACCTGTCTTGCGGATGAACCAGATTTTGCCGCGGCGGTCGTGGGTCCCGAAGGCGGCTTTTCCGCGGCGGAAGCGGATCGCTTCATACAAGCGGGCTTCGTGCCCCTTGTGATAGGCGCAAATGTCTTGAGAGTCGAAACCGCCGCCGTGTGCGCAGTAGCCGCAATTCGTATCACACTTTTAGAGAGGAAAGCATGGATGCTGAAAAATCACTGAACGGCGGAGCGGCGAACAAAGCCGACGAACCCATCGATACGATGGCGCCGAGAATACATCTTTTAAATGTGCCGCTTGATATAGTAAAAAAAGAAGATTTACCTGTAGTCATAGGGAATCTGCTGAAGAAAGACGGAGCTAAACACATAGTCCTCCTTTCCTTGTGGGATTTGCTTCGCGCGCGGCGGAACAACGAATACCGCGCGTATGTCCTTTCCGCTGACCTTGTGATCCCTATATCAAAGAGCCTTGTCTCCGGCGCTCGCTTTCTCACCAGTAAGGAGCCGTCGCGTTATCTGCCCTTTGATTTCATCATAGCTCTGCTCTCCATTCTTGAACTGCGGGAATATTCCCTGTATCTTATGGGCGGCAGTAAGAAAGTCCTTGATACAGCCGAGCTTAATGTCAAGCATACCTTTCCTAAACTGGACATCGTGGGACGCCGCGCCGCGCGTTTCAAAAAAAATGTGGAAGGGGCGATTCTGGAGGCGATACGGAAGGCGTCGCCTGCGCTGCTGATGGTGGGCAAGGGCGTACAAGGCGGAGAACTGTGGATTCCGCGTAAGTGCGGCAACATGGGATCAGGTATACGCTTCTGGTGCAGCGATATTTACTGGGTGTTTGCCAACAAAAAAGGACATCCGTCCGACAACGCCTTTAAATATGGGCTGGAATGGGTGAATTACTGCGTCCGAAACCCATTCTATCTGTTTCATATATTTCAGTATATGTATTACAAGCTGCTCCTTGTAGTGTACAAATTGTTCAAAAAAAAGGGAAAAAAGACTTCCTCCGGCAAAAAGGACAAAGCTGCGAAGAATGTATAAACTATATGCGCAGCCGGTCGTATGCGCCAAGCCTGACATCCTTGTCCCGGAACCACGGGTCGACCCGCGTATACGAATAGTTGCTCGTCTTGCCGGACGTCCGTATCTGCGGCAGTTCATAGGCGGCGCAAAGATAGAGCTGTCCGACGGCGGCAGCTTCCTGCTTGACAGTTTCAGCCACGCTTTCAAAGGTGAAAGCCGGTGCATCGCCGCCTTCCTGCATCCCAACGGCGCGGAGCCGCAAATTCTGGAGTGGTTCACGATGTTCCGCTTCAACGCGCTTGCCAAAAAAGCGGGGCTTTTGTCCGAAAGGGCTTTCCCGGTAAAACCTGCCCTGCGTTTTGTCCACGGCTACGAAGTACTACGCTGGGGCGGCGACCTTGCCCGGTTTATACTGCCCAGAATAGGCGCTATGCCCGTGTACCACGCGAAATTCGATTCCCCCAGCATGGAGCGCATCTACGCCGCGCTGATCGAAGGTCCCTATCCGGTGGCAATCGCGCCGGAAGGGCAAGTCTCGTATTTCTCAGACCGTATTCCGCGTCTGGAACAAGGCGTCGTCCGCATAGGTTTCACCGTTTCGGAGCGGATGGAAACACACGGCGAGAGCGGCGTACCGGTAGAGATTCTGCCCGTAAGCGTACGGTACCGTTTTGACGACAAAGGCGCACGTGATATGGAGAACCTGTTACGAGATTTGGAAACCGTTATAGGAGAAAACGGAAAAGACGCGCCACTCGGCGACCGGTTTTTACGCTGCCATGAGAGCATCCTCCGCAGAAACGAGGAACGTTACGGGATTTCCGGCGGCAGTCATAACACAGCTGATTTCGCCGCGCGGGTGGACATTCTTATAGAAGCCGCTCTCGCCCGTACCGAAGCCATACTGAACGTAAAAACCCACGGCGATGTGTTCGCCCGCATGTACCGAATGCGCCAAACCTGCTGGGATCGCATATTCATTGCAGGCAAAACCTCGCTTAACGGACTGCCATCGCTTGATCGCGCGGCGCTGGATTTGGGAGCGGGCGAGGCGTGGTATGCGAGCCGTCATCTTGAAGTGGTCGATTTCGTATGGTATCTCCAAAACGCGCCCGTGCCGAACGCGGAAAGTCCCTTGTATCAGCGCGTTGAATATGCGCAGAATTTGTGGGATTTCGCCAACCGCACTATGGGTGGCGTATTCGGAACACGGCGTCTTATACACCCTTCCGCGGCGCTCATTACGGCGGCGACTCCCATCAACCTGCGCGATTATTACGCCTCTTATCGCCTGAATCGAAAAGGAACTATCCAAGAAGTGATGAATATTCTCGCGGCTCGTTTTTCAAAAATGACGGGCGCGGTTTTACATAATTCCGGGGGTGGTATATGCGATTCTTTTTAAAATGTTCAACCATTCTAAACATATCAGAAAAAATCGGCGCAGGGCTTATGCTCATGGCGTTTCTGGCAGCGTGCCAGCGACAGCAGAATGCCGCCCAAAGTGCGCCAGAGTCCGCGTCCATTTCCGAAAAGCCGCTTATCGCGGTAAGCATACTGCCGCACGCGTGGTTTGTGGAGCGAATCGCGGCGGGCGCGGAAGGAGAACCGCTCGTTGACACGCTGGTATTGGCGGGACCAGGACAGAATCCGCACTCCTTTGAGCTAAGTCCGGGGCAGCTTGAGGCGTTGTCGCGCTCATCGGTCTGGGTGCTTTCCGGCACGGAGTTTGAGATAAGTCTGCGCCCGAAAATCGAAAACCTCTTCAAGACGCTCGTTATTAGGGACGGAACCAAAGGAGTGAAGTTCAGACACCTGGAGGAGGCGCACAGCGAGCATTTGTCAGGTGAAATCGGTATTGACCGGCATACGTGGCTGGGGCAGGAACCCGCCGAGATTCTGGCGGCGCATATACGCGACGAGCTGTCGCGCATGGACGCGGACAATGCTGCACAGTATCAGAAAAATTATGAAAATCTCGTCGCGGAAATTAAAGCGGAATTTGCCGCCCTGCGGGAAAAACTCTTCCCCCTATCCGGGAAGCCGGTGTTTGTCTATCACCCCGCTTTCGGCTATTTTCTGGACGAATTCAACATAAGGCAGGAAGCAGTGGAAACCGGGGGCAAGGAACCGGGACCGCGGGCGCTCAACGCGCTTATAGAACAAGCACAGCTTGAAAAACCGGCGGCGGTCTTTGTACAGGCGCAATTTCCGGTGTCCACAGTGGAAACCATCGCGCGCGCCGCTGGCGCGGAAGTCATCGCCCTTGATCCGCTTGAACGCGACTGGCTTGCGAATATACGAGAGATGGGCGCGGCGCTTGAGCGAAGCGCGCAGAGGCACGAATAGACGCGCGGTGCCAGCATACAAAAATATCTGAAGGTGTTTGACAAAGTATGATGGGACGAATGAGTAAAAACGCAGGGGGTGTTTCCAAAAGTATGATACCACCTTGATATTTTTTTCGAGGAATGCAAACCCACTCATCAAACCTAAGACTATCCGATCAGTGCGTCGGTCAGGTGAGTTGACATGGTGGTAAGTTGATACTGCATAAAAAACGCGAATACTTTTTGAAATGTCTACCCCTGAAACAGTCGGAGCATTACCGGTAAAAAGATAACACTGCTGAATCTTACCAAAGCCGCGTTCACGGTTCCCAAAAGAAAGATCAGCGCGTACGTCGTCGCGGTGTACACAGCAAGTACGCTAATGGTAAAAACATTCCGCGCTTTGGGCGAAAGCAAAAAACATTGTTGTGATATTGGAAAGCAACACAATAGGTCCAAGAATTGCCATCGCTTTATCAACAATCATTCCCGTTCACCCTTGAGAAATTGGACTTGTTCGATAACTTAATTTGTTATCGAACAAATCTATTATTTGAGATATTGCGCTCAAAAATCATGGCGCGTGAGCTTGTTGCAAAATCTAACCCGAACCGCAGGTTCGCAGTTTTTGCAACAAGCTCTCAAAGAAAAATCTATTTCTTTACTAAAAAACAAAATATTTTTTCTTTTATTCCGTCCGTTGATTTAATACCCCGCAGCTTGGCTGAGGTCTTGAACCAATTAAAATATTGTTTGTGTGGTAGTAAACCAAAAAAATCCATTCCTATCGGAACCAACATACCCAGTCGAACCAAAGGTTCGCGCTTGCTCTTGGGTTGTTGATTACATCTGTAGTTGAAATTGCAAAACCTGAAGTTTTGCAATTTCCTCGCGTATTTAACATAATTCAAATTGAATTTAATCTACTTTGAATTTGCCGATTTCTTCACGCAAGTCGTCAGCGTTTTGCCGGGTTTCCTCGCTTATCTCTTGCGCGCGGGTAACGGCGCTGGTAATCTCGTCCACGCTCGCGGCCATTTCGTCCATACTACCGGCGACTTCGGCGGTCGTTTCTTTTAGTTCCCGACCCTGCTTCAACGCTTCCCTGCCTTCTCCCGCCATTTCCGCCGAAGCTTTCTGCACAAGGGATGTAGCGGAATTTAGGCTGCCGATTGCTTCTAAGATTTGCCGACTGCCCACCCCCTGTTCTTCCATCGCGTTTCTGATTTGGGATTCCTGATTGGAGACAATTTCTACTTCTTTTTCAATAGTTCCAAAACGCTCCAGCACGATCGATGTCGATTTTGTGATAAGATCGATGGACGTTTTAATTTTTTTCAAAACCGCGCTTATTGTTTTTGATTGCTCCCCTGAGTTTTCCGCGAGTTTGCGGATTTCATCGGCAACGACCGCGAATCCCTTTCCCGCTTCCCCGGCGTGCGCCGCCTCAATTGCCGCATTCATCGAAAGCAAATTTGTCTGGCTCGATATATTTTCCATCACTGCGTTGATCTCCAGAAGCCCTTCGGATTCTTTAGCGATTTCCCGAATATCCTCGGCGACTTTTTGCAAATCCGTCCTGCCCGCCCCGGAAGCTTCCCCCAGTGAAGAAATGTTCGTCTTATTGCGGACGAGAGTGTCCGTAACCGACTGAATGTTGGCGAGCATCTGTTCAATGGCCGCCGACGACTGCACCACGCTTTCCGCCTGCGTGTCAATGTAGCCGTTCAGGTTGTCAATGCCTATGATGATGTGTTCTGTCGCAAGCGACGCTGCATTTACCTTATCCGCCTGATTCAGCACCTGCCTCCGCATACTCTGAATATGATTGTTGATCTTTTCAATGTCCGCTCTGGTACTTTTCATGTTTACCGAAAGCTCGTCCGCTGTATCGGCAAAGGAAAATGTCTTGTGCTTGATGTCCCGTAGGAGAACGTTCATTCCTTCAAAAGTCTGGTTCAGGAAACTTCCGACACGCCCGATTTCATCATGACTTCGTATGTCAAGGCGTTTTGTCAAATCCTTGTCCCTGCCGATAATGTCGAGAGTCGCGGTCATGTTACGCAGAGGGCGGAACAGGATACTAATGGACACATTGATAATTATCAAAATCACGAGAATAATCACCATTATCGCGGCGAAAAGCGCCGTTATGCTCGAATTTAAATAATCCGCAAGTGTAAGAGTCTCCAGCGCGAAAACATACCAGTCAAGCGCGGGAATCGGTCCCACAGCAGCTTCTCCTTGCGGCATAGAAAATATTTCCCCACGGGTAAGACTTCCGCTGTTTACCCGGCGCAGAATATCGGCGCCCATATCGCCGAAACGCTGGTCAAGCGTAATCTTACCCGCGACAAGGCTTGAATCTTTCGCGCCGGTAATTTCTCCCAATTTATTGAAAAAATACAATTCCGCGCTTCCCAAATAATTCTGGTACAGCGAATCGATGAACTCCGTAAGGACAATGCCCGTGCCCAGCACGCCGATAGATTTCCCGTCCTCGCTTCGGACAGGTGCGTTTATCCAGAGGTTTGTGGTTTTAAGTTCATCATTGTAATTGATATTGAAATTGTATTTTTCCGATTGGTTGAGAGTCATGGGATACCAGTATTGATTAGGATCATTAATATCCAGTGTGTAGACGTAAGCGTCGTCTGAATAGAATTTCCTGTCCTGATCGTTTATCCAGAACACCGAATTGGCGCGGAAAGCGCGGCGGTATCCGGCAATTTCCTCAAAGGCGATACGTTCTATTTCGGGATCGTCCGGAGCGGCAAAGTACCGCTTAATCAACGGCGAATCCGCCATTTTCATAGCGATAGTGATTTCCGCGTTGACCGATCCTTCAAGGCTTATCCGCTGGGCTTGAATCAGCTGCTCAAGCTCGTTCCGTTCTCCGGAGCGGATAATATCGCTCATCGCAAAAATAAACGCCACACTGCCTCCGGCAAAAATCACCAAAAACAGAACAAGGGAAAAAAGCAGAAAAGTGCGTTTTATTGAACCGCCATCTTTACTCATAAAAACCTCCATTTTACATACACATTATTTGATGGGAGAATTCCCGTTCACCCTTGAAAAAAGTATAGCAGATATTTCTCTTTTATTTCACCCGCCGATCGGCGCGCGATGGGAACAGTTTCACCTGTTTTCATCATAAAAAAATTATCCTGTATGCTCTTGACATAATCCATGTTGACCGCGAAGGAAACGTGCGGGCGTATGAACCGGTTGTCAGTCAGAAGCGCCGACACAGCCTTATCAAAAGGCGCGCGCAATGTAACGCCTCTGTGCCGTTCGCCGTCACGCACTAAAGGGCGCGGTCTTCAAGTTCGCAGTACACAATCCGGTAAAAGGGAATTGCCTGTTTGCTGTTTTTTGTTTTCAGCAGAAAGGTATTGACGTTTCTGGCTTTTACGGTGGTGAGCGCGGCATCCAGTTCGCGGCAGAGCTTTTCGCGGCGCACAAGCTTAGTAAGGTATTGACGCCCGCACACTGAAAGCGTCCAACGCGCGTTCGTCGTGGCTTGTCAGGCAGATGATAGGCGCGGATAAAATCTTCAATCTTTTTAACTTCGAAGGTATCATCATCGCAGATGGCAACTTTTGACATAAGCTTCATTTCCTTATTTTCTATGTTATCATGTTTTTAGCAATTATGTAATCAAATTTTACCAGCAATTCTCCATTTAAATATTTACCACTTAAGTTTTCGCACTTTTTCACGTAGGAAGCGCAAAGATCACAGGGGTGTAAAGAGCGAATTGCGGCAGAAAAATCTAAAAAATCCTTTTTCCCTTTTCTTTACTATATCATAATGGAAAATCAGAGTAATAATATAGAACGGACAAAGCGTTCGGCGTAAGTGTTCATATTTGGAGAGTACGGAATAGTGGGAACGCTTGTGATGTTGTAGTGATGATACGGGAAATGCTTGAGTTCACCGGAATTGTCGTGGATAAGATGAGACTTGGGAAATTCGTATTCTCACCTGATGCTTGATTGCATGATTGAACCTATGCGTATCTTGTCTCTTTTGCCTTCTCCTTAAAACTAAAATTCTGTGGATTATATCGGGAAGGGCTTGTGTTCCTCCTATGATTCAGTTATTATTTTAATAGTGAAGGTTTCCTGATTTGTTGTTTTTTTCAACTACAATCTTAATCAGTTCCTTTCGCTTTTTTTTACTGTCTTTCGAGTTTTGCCAGAGACTCGTAATACTGAATATATAGAAAAAAACACACACATGAATCATGGTATGAATGAGGCGCTAAAATGGAATATCTGAAATCGTCAAGCTACGCGCTGATAGCTATCGTTTTTGCATTTATGACATTTGGATGCGGCGGCAGCGCATCAGACCCAAAGCCGCCTTTTACTTCTTTCCGCGACGTCCCCGGCGTAACGCGGGAGGAAATCGCGGCTATCGAGGCGCTTCAGGCGAAGGGGGAACCGCTT
>QMCE01005540.1_pt1 | contig 19486 bp, 16 predicted proteins | sample 1821851 | NCBI WGS metagenome assembly QMCE01 (sample SAMN09453174, study PRJNA476694) | Termite gut metagenome, whole genome shotgun sequencing project. | isolation source: worker | host: Odontotermes sp. | place: South Africa:Pretoria | collected 2016-01-28
CGACTGGACGAAGACGGCCTGCCCGACGATTTTGAACAGCATAAATTCAAAGTTATCAAGCGCGACGGTAAATACATGTATATTTACGCCGGTTGCGCATACGGCGTTATCCCGGAGAGCTGCAACCCACGCTGGATCGAAAAAACATCATCGGACGGAGTGACGCGGGAGTATCTACAGGTCGATGCGCTGCTTTGGACTAAATTTTCAGACGCAGCGGACATTTTCAGACGGGACGTTATAAAAGGCCAGAGTATGGAGCTGGAGGAGCAGTCGATGCAAGGTAAAGAGCAGCCGGACGGCTCTTTTTTATTTACCGCCTTTAAGTTCGATGGCTGCTGCATCCTCAGTACGTCCGACTTGCGGATTCAACCGGCCATGATCGATAGCGTCGCTGTCGCGAATTATTCGCTCGACTCCATCGCGCAGGAGATCAAAAACAAGCTCAACCAATACACGCAAGAACCCGCCGATGGCGGTCTTGATACTGACATCCCAAGAGAAGGAGGAAAAGATCATTTGAATAAGATCGAAGAAATGCTCTCCAAGTACGCCGTATCTTTGGAGCAGCTTGGCTTTAGCATAGACGGCCTATCTGATGAAGAATTAGAGGAAAAACTGATCGCGTTCACGGCGGCGCGGCAAGGCGCGGCTGATCCCGAACCGCAGCCCCAGTCCGAACCCGCAAACGAACCCGCTAAAACCTATGCGCTCAACAGTCAATTTGAAGAAGTGCTGCGCGATGCTGTCGCAATCGAGCGGACGGAATTTGAATACGGGATCGCGCCGCGATACTCCGTACTCGATTTTGACGTAGCCCTTAATATGGTCTACTGCTACGACCGCACCGATTGGAAAATCTACGGCTTTTCGTTCACCATCGCCGCCGACACGGTTACGGTCGATTTCGCATCGAAAAAGCGCAAGAAATTCACTATCGTTGACTTTGTGGAGGGCGACGGCGCTGATCGGCAGCTCGTTTTTTACGGACAGGATCAGATGGACGCTGCCGCCGCAAAAATCGGCGCTGACTTCACCGCCCAAATCGAAAAGCTCAACACCGACATGGCTGACATAGCCGCTCATTTCCAGACCTCGCAAGAGCGCGTCAAGGAGCTTGAATCGTTCCAGACCAACGTTTTTGCTGCGCAACGCGAAAACGACGAGGCGCAGCTTTTCGCGCAGTTTGCAAAAGAGCTTGATGGTAACGCGGACTATGAAGCGCTCAAACGGGATTCAGCGGCGCACAGCATTGAGACGCTGTCTGAGAAATGCTTCTCGATTCTCGGCAAAACGAAAGCAAATTTTACGACCAAAGAACCCAAGCCCGCAGCGGTAAAGCTGCCTATGGCCCCGTCTGCCGCGAACGACGAGCCTTACGGCGGGCTTCACTCCAAATACAGAGCTAACTAGGAGGATTTCACTATATGAAACATGCAATAGTACGCACCGATCTGATGAAAGGCACTCATGATCTTACGGCGCTGGCGTCGGTCAAGGTCATGGGCGCAGACGATAAGCCCGTCGCTGTCGATAATGGCAGCGTCGTTAAACTCGCTGTCCTCATGCCCAATATGCGGGATTGCTACAAGGGCGTCGCTCCCGCCGCAGACACCAAGATACGCGATCTTGTACTCGTCGCCACGCCCGAACTGAAATACGACAAGAAGAATTACGACCTCGCTGAGTATGTAAACGAGGCTGGCACGATCTGCCGGGGCTACCGTTTGCACAGCGGCGAGGTCTTTTCGCTCACCGCTGAAGGCTTGATCGGCTCCAATCCTGCCGTTGGCAGCGTAGTCGAGCTGGCCGCGAACAGCCTGAAGCTGTCCGTCGCCGCGACGCCCACCGCCAAAGCCACGACGGTTGGCACTATCGTCGGCAAGGAAACCGGCAGCACCACGTACTTCGTGATCGAAGTGCAGTAACCGAGGAGGATATCAACATGAACGACATAGTAAAATTGGCGGTTGACGCCTATCATGGCCGAGTATCGGGTAACTTTTCCAAACAGGAAACGATGGAAACCCTACGGCAAGCGCTAATCGACGCCAACAACGGCTCGACCACGCTCTCTTACAAGGCCGTGCGCGATGGTAAGTGCAACGGCCTTTTCGCTATCATGGAGGAAATTATCGCGCAGACCGTAATTCGCGGCTTGGGCGACGAGCCTTTCTTCGCCGCGCTGGTGGACGAGCGCAATCTGGCGCTCGGCGACATGAATGAATTCGTTGCGCCCGACAACTCGCTTTTTATCGTCTCCGAGATTGCGGATGGTGTACGCGGTTCGCGCAGGCAGCGCTTGAACGGCGGCGAAAAGAAGTCCATCACGACCTCGATCAAGTCGATCCGCGTCTACGAGGAAATGACGAGGTTGCTCTCTGGCCGCTGCGATATGGACGTGTTCATCGAGCGCGTCGCGGAGTCCTTCAAGATCAAGATGTACGAGGATATCTTTGATTGCTGGAATGGCTTGACGGCGGCTTCGCTGGGCGCGACCTACTATCCCACGGCTGGCAGCTTCTCGACGCGGGCGCTCATGAAGCTTATTCAGCACGTCGAGGCCGCGACCAACAAGACGGCAACCGTCGTCGGTACTAAGCTCGGCCTGTCCCTCTTGGGCGATGAACTGATCTCCGAGAAACAGAAGGAAGACTTGTACAACATCGGCTTTGCTGGGCGCTTTTATGGTACGCCTGTCGTCTCTATGCGGCAGATTCACCAGCGCAACAGCGATGCGTTTGTCATCAACGATAACAAGCTTATCATCATAGCTGCCGACACTAAGCCCGTCAAGTACGTCACTGAGGGCGAGGCGACCATTGTACTCGGCAATCCGACCGACAACGCTGATCTCTCGCAGGAGTATTTCTGCTTGATGAAAACCGGCGTCGCAGCAATGGTCAACGAAAAGCTGGGCGTCTACGAAACCACGGATACTCTGTAAGAACCCGAAGCCGGGGCGCTGCCTCGGTTTTTTAGAAAGGAAAGCACATGGCTTACACAAAAGCACAGCGCGAAGCAAAAGCGCAGCAGCGTCAACAGGATGCGCAGATCGCGCCTGTCGCCGCCATGCCTTCCGCTCCCGCGCCCCAAGCCCCGAAAAAGCCGAAGTCAAAGCCGCAGTTTGATCTTCATGAGCTGATACCCGTAATTTGTGGATATCAGGGCTATATGGTCTATGTCAGCGCACAGTCGAAGGAAGTTTACGAGTGGCACGAATTCGGCGATGTCTGCCATATGGAAATAGCGGAGCTGCTTATCATGAAGCGGACGCAGCGCCGATTCTTCAAGGAGAATTGGGTATTGATTGAGGATGTGGACGTGCTGGAATACCTCGGTGTAGATCAGCATTATTCGCATTCGATCACGTCCGAGAACTTCGATCAGCTTTTCGCGCTCTCGCCGGAGGAGCTGATGATGAAATGCGCCACGCTCTCCGATTCTTTGAAGTATACTATCGCGACGCGCGCGCAGGAGCTGATTAACACGGGCGAAATAGACTCGCGCAAAAAGATCATGGCTCTGGAAAAGGCGCTGGGCGTCACGTTCGAGTAAGGAGCAAAAGTATATGGCTACTCCTTACGCCGCTATTTTAGACGCCTTTCTCTTTAAGATCACGGAGCATAAGTTTCTCAAATTGAACGAAGCTGACCGGGACGCCGTTATCTCTACCCATATGAAAGCTGTCTGTTCGCAGATCGCGCCGCTGGTCAAGAGCATGGGCGGCGTCGATCTTTTACTGCGCAATGACGAGGCGGCAGAATTCATCGGTGATCTCTCATACGAGCTGATCGACGTTATCGCCGAAGGGATGGTCGTGCGCTGGCTGAAGCCTTATGCTTTTTCGTCGGATAATTTAGAGAACGTACTAAGCACAAAGGAGATCGCGCTGTATTCTCCCGCGAATCTACTGCGCGAGATTGCTGCGGTCTATAAAATGTCCGCGGCTGACTTTAAGCAGCGCATTATCGACTATTCGTATCAGAATGGCGAGCTGGGTATTTAGAGTACAGATCAAAACCCAAGTAAATCAGCGTGGCTCCCCGTGCCAAAAAGATACAGGATCAAGTCAGCATCGCGCTTTTCGTATATTAAAAGCCAGTCGCCGGAACCGCCTATATGACATTCGCGAAAGCGTTTCATATTGTTTGTGAGCGGATGATCTTTCCAATTTTGGGGCAGCGGAATATCCTGCGCCAATTGGTCGATAGCGAAAACAAGCAGGCTTAAATCCTTGCCCTGCTTCTTTGCCGCCTTAACGCCGCGCTTGAAGTTCGTTGATCGGACAATCGAATATTTCGGTTCATTCAACCTCGTTGTCCTCCGTGTCCAAATCGGCCAACATTTCCGCGGCGCTATTGTATCGCTTCGCCGTTCCATTCTGGACAGCCGCATAGGTTTCTTCCGCTTCTGCGAGGAGCGCGGTTTCAAACTCAGGGGTATAGCCGTTTTCTGTTAGCTGCGTGGAGGAAAGTTCAAAAGGTATCCGGCGTTTAAGATAAATCTGGCGCAAAGTCAGATTAAAAACGTCGCTGAAAGAAAGCCCTATTGCGGCCAAAATAGGCTCCACACTCGCTTTTATTTCAGGATTGACGCGAATGTGCATACCGCTCGAACGGGTTTCAGACATTTCGATCACCTCTGAAATCAGAATACACAGAAAGACCACAAATGTCAATGCGCTTCGGGAAACAGCGGCAAATTAAACTGCAATCCAATTCTCTACGAAAGGGCTGATACAACTGGCAAGATGGGAATTATATAAGGCGCTCGTCAATATGGACGGCGCTAATGAGCGCGACCGTTCCATCAACCGGCTCCGCGACCGCATAGACCGCAAAGGGGCCGATATCGTTGCCGGTCATTATGTGCTTATCGACGGGGTTGAGGATCGGCTGATTATCCATGCCACGCAGATAATAGATCAAAAGACCTTCAATGCTTTGCCCGGTCACTACGTAGGTTTAGGTCAAGTCGTACAAATAAAGGATACGCGAGGCCGTATCTCGCACTGGCTCGTTACGGAGGTTGATTTCCTTGACGCTGTAACTTGCAAAGGGCGAATTGAACGGTGCAATCGTCAGCTTTCTTGGCAATCGAGGATAACAGGCGATATCGTCTCTTGCTGGGTAAAATCCGCTAAACCCTACTTCTCCAATCTCGATTCGGGCAAGGTCGTCACGGCGTCCAGCCGCGAGTATGTTTTCCAAGCGCCTCATAACGAGGATACGACAACGTTGGCGCTTAATGACCGCTTCCTGTTGGAGAAGATCAACGGCAAAGCAAAGTCTTACAAGATAACCAGCATCGACACGATGACGGGATATATGGATGGCGTTGAGGATAAAGGCTATTTGATTATCAACGTCGAGCAAGACGCCTTTAATCCTGAGACGGATAACGACGAGCTTATGATCGCCGATTATGTCCCTAAAGAAGCGCCGCCTGCCGCCGCTGGTCGCTGTGAGATCGTATATCCGGGCAAGCCGACGCTTACGGTTGGCGGCTCCGCAAAGACGTTCACAGCGAACTTCTATAGCGATTCCGGCGACATCATTGTGCTGCCCGATGGGGCCGCGCCGCGCTGGGATATCGTCTTAGCGGATGAAGGCTTGCGAGATAAATTCGTCGTTCAGATTTTCCCTGATACTTATTCTATTATAATCAAAGCGTCAAACGATTACAGCTTGGCCGACGCAAGGCTGCGGCTTTGCGTTGCCGTAGATGGTACGGAATACAGCGCCTATGTCGATTTGGCTGTGAAAGCGGGGTGGTAGTATGTCGAACGATCCCGTTATCGAACTCAAGCAGCTCGTGATCGCTGATATCATCGGCACTCCGGCCATTATCGAGCTGATCGATCCTAAGATGATCGAGGCCGGAGAGGAATTGATTTACGAGAACATTTACCCGTTCAATCGCGTTCCTCCCATTGAGGAAGAAGTAAAGACGTACATTACGGTCAAAGCAGATGTTCTCTCAAATTATATGACTAACCAGATGTTCAAGGATTGCAACGTCGTGATTCGGATCATTACCCATCAAAGCAATATGCGCGTCGGTGATGGCCGGGGCGCTACGCGCATTGACCTGATTGGCGAGGAAATAGTAAACCTCTTTAAGTCAAGGACGTTCGGCGTATCCAAGCTGGAGCTTCTGTCAAGCTTTGAAACCGCTGTGGACTATCGGCATCCTTGCCGGGTGTTGACCTTCCAAACGCAGCATGTTAAGGACAGGGCTTGCAGTAAATGAGCGTAAATACTTCGATCCAATTCGATAAGCTGAAACATGTGATCTGCGGCAATCCGCTTGTAATATCTCCGGCGCTTACCGTCCAAAATCCAACGTTGCGCGACATAACGGACTTTGGAGAGGCGAAATACCTCGATCTGGTTTCGTTGATCGTCGGTCGCCCATATGACTTTATGGTTCAATTAGACGACGAAGGAATCAACTACATGGATGTGGATGATTTTGAATTCTTCGCCGTGAATCTAAGCAACATTCCGCAGGAATTTACCAAAATCTTCTTTGGCGATATTGATTTTACGTCATTTGAATTTGGCGAAAACGCTGAAAATGACGAACTAATATTCTTTCAGCCTGACAAGAAGATCGTCATAGATCGGCTGGTTTTCGCCCAAATTACAAAATACATGCGCGAGATGAACGTTATCAGCGACGAGATTGAGTTTAAGGCTGGTAACGAGCGTATGAGGAAATCTTTGCTTGATAGGACGCGCCGAAAGCTAAAGAAAGTGGCCGGCAAAGCCTTTGAATCGCAATTTTCAAATCTGATCTCCTTCGCAGTTAATCATGAGGGCTTCAAATACGATTATTCAAATACGATTACAATACGGTACTTGATCTGCATGTCAGCCAGTTTTACGATGCGTACTACCGGCTGAATAAAATCGAGAACTACCGCCAGACGATGACCGGCGTATACGCTGGTACTGTCAATTTTGAGAAGCTTGATAAGAACAACTTGTCATGGACTGGCGATCTTATCCCAATGCAGAAGGATTTAGATAAAAACAAACTGCAACTACAAAGAACCGGGTAATACCCACGACCGGGGCATATGCCCCGGATTTTTTATTTTCTAGGAGGAATAGTCTATGTCCGTACAATCTCAGAAGTATATTGTGCAGAATATTGAGAGGCTTACGTTTCTGAACCTCGCCAACGGCGCTTGCTACTTTATCGCTGACGACCTACAGGAAGCCAACATGAGCAACGAGCAGGAAACGGTCTATGCGCTGGGTAAGAACGGCGTCAAGATCGGCTCCGGCGACAGAAACAAGGCGTCGAAGATTACCGCCACGAACGGCGCGATCATCGACGGCATCATGGCCGCGCAGACTGGTAGCGGCGTAGAGACGGGTACGCATGTCGTGCGCGGCTTCTTGGATGACTGTGTTGTTTTCAATGGCGGCAATGGTCTACAGGCGACGCTAAAGCACAAGCCCGCAGGCCGTGCCGGTGCAGAGATTAAGTTCGTGTATAAAAAGAATCTGGACGGTACGCTCGGCAAGCCGTATCCGATTGGCGCTACGGCAGGCGCGGATACCTTCTCGTACAGCTCGGCAAAGAAAACTGTCAATATCCCCACCGATGGCAACATTGCCGAGGGCGATCACATTGTAGCGATCTACGATATAGAAGTCGCCAACGCAAAGAAAATCCTCAACGCCGACAATAAGTTCAGTACGACCGGGATGCTGGTTGCGGACATCTACGCCAAAGACATTTGTACGGAGCAATCGTACTGCGGCAAGATCATTTATCCGAAGGCGAAGGCGTCGGGTAACTTCGAGCTGGCCTTCGGTAATGACCCGTCTGTTCAGGCGATGGAATTCGAGGCGCTGGCTGGCGGCTGCGGCGCGGGGAACAATCATACCCTTTGGGAGCTGTACATCTTCGATGAGGAAGATGCTGTTAAGTAGCCTTGCGATTTACGGGGGCGTGTCATACGACATGCTCCCGTAAAAACAAACAGCTCATAACAACGATGCTGCTGTCATGAGCTTAAAAACGAACCTACGCGACACCGATGTCGCCGCATATCGCCCGGTACTCCCGTCAAAGCGGAATCCAATATGTCGCTTACCCGGTCGCGTAGGCTCGTTTTCCTATACATCACCCGCACTATTTATGATGCGCTTACAGGATAAGCCCTATTGTTGCTCGAATGTCAAGAGCAATTTAATAGTTTATTTCCGATTCATTTATTAGATTTCTGAAACAACGCATCGTCAGACATGACCTATTTTTTCTGAAAGGACATCCGTTTTGAAAGAACCTAACCACATTTGCAAAAACTGCGGGAAGGCTTATTACCATTGCGATAATTGCGGCAAAATGCACGATTACCGCGAATTGGCTTGCTCTCCCGAATGCTATATGGCTTATCAAGACGCCATTATTGCGGCGCGAACCGCAGAACCCGAACCCGCTCCGCAGGATGAGACAGTAATCGAAAGCGCCGAAACTCCCGTCGCGGTACAGATCGAGGCAGCTCCTATCGAGATTGAAGCAGTTCCCGCCGCTGCCGCCAAGCCTAAGAAACAGGCGAGAAAGGGGCGCGTGTCTTATCAGCCCCAGCAAATCTAAATTCAATGTCGATAAAGACACGACCAAACGGACGCATAACGGGATCGTGTTTGCATCGAAACTAGAGATGCGCTTCTACCGTGATTGGATACTGCCGCGATTGGCAAGCGGTGATATCATCGACTGTCAACTTCAGGTCGAATTTCAACTGCAAAAGGGATTCTCACGCGGTACGCGCAGCGTCCGGGCGATAACATACGTCGCGGATTTTGTGATAACCGACATAAACCATCACATTATCGTGATAGACACTAAAGGTGCGCCGGACAGTACAGCGATTATCAAGCGCAAGCTCTTCTGGTTTCGCTATCCCGATATCGACTATCGCTGGATCGGCTACAGCCGGATAGATGGCGGCTGGGTAGATTACGACGTAATCAAGGCTGGCCGATCCGCACGGAAAAAAGCCAAAATAAAACCAATTAAATAGGAGCCTCACAGCTATGGAAAATAAAATCTTCTCCGTTGCCGAAATAGAGCGTATTAACAAAAAATACGAGGAATTGGACGAACGCGCCACGCTTACCCTTACGATTGAAGATAATGAGGATTTTGAGATTCGTATCAAACCGCAGCTCTCGCTCCTAGAATATCTTCAATGCGCGTCGGACATTGCGGAGAGCGTGTTTTATGAATCGGAAGAAAACGGCGAAACGGAAACCGAATATACTCCGCAGTACATGAATATCGCGCTGCAACGCGCCGTGCTAGTCTATTACACCGATATGGATATCGAGGATGCCGACCCGGAACAGCTTTATGCTTTCTGCAACCGCACGGGAATCCTCGACAGCATAATGGAGCTGGTCGATACCGTTCAGTTTAATGCGCTTTTGAGCGAGATCGACAAACTCATTGAATTCAAGAAAAGCAAGCTGATCTATACCGCGCCCAAATCTCCGATCACCGAAATGTTCTCGGCGCTGACCAAGAATGTTGCGGAGAGAGCTGACGACCCGGAATTCTACCGGCAAGTGTTTGAAAGCGCCTCAGCGGAGAACGAGGCCAAGAACACTACCGCTGAAGCGGTGGCTTCAAATGCGGGTTAAAATAACCCGAAGAGCGGGGTATAAAAGCGTTTTTAGGGCTATAGTAAATGCTTGCAAACAGGAGATTATAGAGAGCGCCAGAATAGAAATTGGTGCAATTTCCGCTGCTTTCATGGTGGCTGAAGCAGCGCGTCTCGCACGTTATATTCAGGATCATATAGACGCCTACTATAATTCATATACTCCAAGCAAGTATTATACGCGAACCGATGAAGTACGCAATGCTGTCCGGCCATCTGCGAATGTAATCATAATGCCGGACGGTAAAACGCTCATTGCCCAAGTAACCATTGACGAAGCTCCTAGCACTTCGGTTTTTCCGGGCGGTTCATCGGTCGATAAAGTTAAGGCTATAGATCAAGGCTGGGAAGTCAAAAAAGACGTATTCTTTAGGGATTGGCCGCATTTTGGCTATCAATCAGGTTACGGATTTATCGCAAAAGGCATTGCGGATTTTGAGAAAAATAACCCGCACAATATCTTAGTCTCGCCGCCGTCGTGGATATAGGCCGGTCGTTATCGCTCGGCGCTCAGTGGAAATATTAAGGGTTTAACAAGACGCTAGGCCAGTCGCATTGACTGGCCTATTTTTTATATTTCAGCAAAGAGGTCATGCACCTCTTATTCATTTTTTCAGGAGGTGCAGATCGCATGGGCGATAATATAAAACTCACTGGCGCGACCGTTGATGTAAACATAGGCGTAGATGTCGCAAATTCCACTACAGGCTTTAACAATGGGCTGCAAAAACTTGCGGAGAAGGCCGCTGCTGGTAGTATACCTAAGATCACAATTAGGGTAGACAAAATCGACGCATCGAAGGCTTTGAATGATTTTAAAGGCCAGCTCCAAACCATTGCGAATAACATGGGCCTTAAACTCGCGGCTGCAAATGCAGCAAATAATTCCGGCAATACAACGTCCAATACAAATAAGTCCAACTCGGTAGATTCTTTTCAAGAGAGAAAAGGCAATGCTCTTTACAACCTTGAAAATCGTCTGAAAAAAGCAAGCGTTTCCAGTGCCACATTAAGGGGTAATATTAGCGACCTAAGAAAAGAGCTTAACAAAATTAAGCCTGATGGCATGGATGACTGGTTAGCTAAATTTAAAGCTATCAGGCGCGATGTAGATAATTTTTTCAATAGGCAAAAAACGGTTTCCCGAACGTCTAAAAGCCTAGATATGCTTGTAGGCCATGAGGCCAATTATACGAGCGGGAAATACTCTAAATCTGCTGAGTTGACTATGCTGTATGAGCAAGCAAACAAACTCAAAGCCGCCTTTGCTGGAATAGACCCTATTAAGTGGGACATAGAAAAGGCAAAACAATTCAACGTTATTGTTGGCGAAATCTGCTCCAAAATGAGCATGACATCAAAGATGGATGGTGCGGAGAATTGGAGCAAGCAGCAGATCATCAACTACCAAAATCTCACAGCGCAGGCCGAGAAGTATTTCGCTACGCACGGTAAAATCAGAAGCAACAAGGAAATCAGCGGACAAGTCGATGACTTTATGCTGAGGCTTCGTGATACTGCTTTTGCCAGCGATAAAGATGCGGTCATGCAGTTTAACCAGCTTCGACAAGTGATTCGGGACGCTGGACTTGAAACGGAAACTCTCGGCCAGCAATTCAAGCGCCTGTTTGGTAGTCATCTTGGCCTTGCCGTTATTATGGCCGGTGTTCAACTCCTGCGGCAAGGGCTACACGCCGTCGCGCAGGATATTCTCAGCATAGACAAGGCCATGACCGAGCTGAAAAAAGTCACTTCGGCATCAGACTCCACCTACAGATCGTTCATGGAACGAGGCGCTGCAAACGCCAAGAAATACGGCTCTAGCGTAGCGGATATGTTAAATTCGAGCGCCGATTTTGCTCGGCTTGGTTATACATTAGACCAGTCTGCGGAATTAGCGAAAACCGCAAATGTCTACAAAAACGTTGGCGATGGCATTAAAGATGTCGGTACGGCGTCGGAATCGATAATATCCACCATGAAAGCCTTCGGTATCGAAGCTAAAAACAGCATGAGCATTGTCGATAAATTCAATCAAGTCGGCAATAACTTCGCTATTTCTTCCGCTGGTATAGGTGAGGCGATGCGCCGATCCGCGGCTGCGTTGGCCGCTGGCGGGAATACGTTGGATCAAAGTATCGCGATGGCCGTCGCCGCGAACAGCGTTATTCAAGACCCGGAACGAGTGGGTACGGCCTTGAAAACTCTTTCACTTAGGCTGCGCGGCGCAAAGGTGGATTTGGAATCAATGGGCGAATCTACTGACGGTATGGCCGATAGCGTCGCTATTTTGCGCGAAAAGCTGCTTGCCCTTACCGGCCAAAAAGTAGATATCATGCTGGATGATAGCACCTTCAAATCAACCTACCAGATCATGCTCGAAATGTCCCAAGTATGGGGCGACATGACCGACATCAACCAAGCCGCAGCGCTTGAACTCATGGGCGGTAAACATCAAGCAAATGTTCTCGCTTCGATGCTAAAAGACATGGGAACGGCAGAGCAAGCGCTTGTTTCGTCTTTGGATTCCAGCGGCAGCGCCATGAAGGAAAATGAAGCCGCTTTGGATTCAATCACTGGAAAAGCGGATAAATTCAAGGCGACATTAGAAAGCCTTGCGATGCACACCGTTGATTCGAGTGCTGTAAAAGGCTTTTTAGACATCATTACGGGCATAGTTGAAGCGCTCGATCAGTTATCTCAAACCAAAATGGGCCTTCCGGCTCTGATTGCATCCTTCACCACCTTTTTGAATCTTAAAGGCGTCGGCGGCGGCATAATCAATCCGTTTACTTTGATTACTAAAGAGATCGGAAAAGCGGATAAGACTTTAGGTATATTCAATCAGACATTCTCCTCATTTTCCAAGCAAGTACGCAACGCAAAAGGTTGGGGCAAAGTAGGGGCAGCGCTTGGCCTGACTAGGACGGTTCCTGTTACGCCGGAGGCAGATGCTGTAGCGTTTTTTGACAAGTACGAGGAAGCTAGTAAGCGGGGAGCGGACGCCGCTAAGGAATTCATCGCCGTACATGCTCCCGCTGACATAAAGCACTATTTCAGCACGGTTGACGCAGGAACAGGGACGATGGCCGGATATAAGGCAAGCGTACAGGGAGTGCAAACTGTGCAAGTCGCCACGAAAGCCTCGACGCTTGCGCTCAAAGCTGGGCAGATTGCCTTAAACGCCGCATATACGATGGGTCTTTCTTTGCTGATTCAATTTGCCGTCGAGGGGCTTATGACCGTCATCAACGCCGAAAAAGATGCGGCGCAGGCAGCGGAAGAATTGAGGCAGAAGTGGCAAGAGAACTCAGCGGCGACCAGAGAGGCCGAGGCTGTACTAACCAGTGTTAGTCAGAGGTACGCAGAGTTATCTAAAGGCGTAGATAACTTGGGCGCAAACACCTCCCTAACCACAGAGGAATACAAGGAATATAATCAGATCACGAGTGAGATCGCTGATAACATTCCCGGATTGATAGCGGGATACACCAAAGAAGGCCATGCGATACTTAAACATAAGGGTGATGTCGAAAAACTCACCGAGGCAATGCAAAATCTGAAAAATGAGAGAAACAAGGAAACTCAAAACAAAGCCAAAGAGCTTTATGAGGATTTTCACAAACAGGCAGACAAGGAGTATTCGCCGTTTTCTCAAAAGATAGGGCTTAAACAGCAAAAAGAAGCTCTCGATATGTTGCTTGCCATTGAGGACAAGGTAGCAGCTCTATCAAGGGATTTGCAAGACCTCGAAAGCGTAATGAAAGACATGAGCATCAAAGGGTTCATGGACTTTCTTGACGTAGATCAGGCATACGACCACTTCATAAAAAACAAGGATAACTTCTACAGTCAATTGTCTGTACTGGATCAGAAGTACGCAGACGCAGCCCAAAATGCCCTTGCGGTAATGATGCCCGAAATGGAGCTGAATCAAAATTTTCAAGGAATGGCGGCAGACCTTCAAACTCAGCTCTCAACTTACTCAACTTATTTTCGCGGGCTTGACACTGACTTTATATTAGGTCTTGGCGACAGTACAAAGCTACAAGAGTATGTTAATAGCATTGTCAATCAAATCAGCGGTAACGATGCCGCTAAATTTGCGTTTTCGGATTTAGTGAAGCTCGATGCCGACAAAATGCCTTTTGACAAGTACGTCAAAGAGATGGACAGGATCAAGGCTGTACTTGGAGAAATAGACGGCTTTAACATAACTGCGTTTGAAAACATTTTTGACTTCAAAGGGTTAGATTCGGTCAAAGGTTTTCTGGATCGTCTTAAAAGAGAAGTGCCGGAGCTAAAACAAGGCTTGCTCGACGCTTTTTCGCCTAATCAGCTTAAATCGCTTCAACAGGCATATAACGGTTTAAGCGCCGCGATGGGCAACGACGCAAATCCTAACGCGGCAATGACCGAATCATTGGCAAAGCTGATTGAATCCGGCGATATGACGGCGCTGGGCAATCTCCAAGTGTTTACTCAGTTAGTCACCGACGCTGAGTTTTCCAGCGCAGGCATTAGAAAGCTCCACAAGGAATTTGATAAGCTTGGCTGGAAGAATGCTGAAAAGGAGCTTAACCACCTAAGAGAGTTTACCAACCTTGCGGGGCGCTTAAAGCTCGAACCCCAGCAAATGGAATCTCTTTACAAGACCTATACGGACACTGGCACAAGAGATAAAATCGCCGACTATGAAACGCAATTCCGTCGCGGCAAAATAAGCGCCGACGAGTTTAACGGCTCGGTGCGCGTTGTGATTGAATCGTTACTAAAAGCCGCAAACTTACCGATTGACGAGGGTTTTGTAGAATCGAAGGAAGCGTTAGCCGATTTTTATGATTCAACTGGCGCTGCGCACGAGGCGGCAACAGGCAGGCTCGAAGAATCAACCAAAAAGATTAAAGAGCTAATGGATCAAGCTTTAGCTAATGGTGATTACGAAGCCTTTATCGCGCTCAAAGCGCAAGCTGACGCTGCTAGTGCTGCTGTTCAGCGCGTTACTACGGCGCTTCAAGATTTCCAGAACGCATCGAAGGTTGACGAATCTCCAAACTATACCGCCCTACAAGAAGCTTATAATGTGATCGCGGAAGCTCTAAAGACAGGCGAAACCAACACAAAGAAATTCCATGAGGCCACAAACGCGCTTTTTGGCGAGGACTACGAGCTAGATGTCTCTAAGCTGAAAAAGACAATGGAAAAGCTAAAACCATTGTTTGGGGAGAAGGCGACATCTGAAAAAATAGAGCAAGCTTTCATGAAATCGTTCAAGAGTGGGGCTGTTGAGTATTGGAAAAATGCCAGCGGTGAAGATATCGGCCTCAAAATCCCTGACATAGATCGTCTGGCCGAGGAATGGAAAAAGACTCTCGGCCAAAAACTGTCTCCAGAGGCCATGATGGGCTTATTGGAGGAAGTCGATCTACAACTGCCTATCAAGTGGGACGAGATTAAAACCAACGACGAAGAACTAAAAGCGATGTTCCAAAAAAAGTGGACAGAGCTTCAAGCTGAGATCGAATCTACCCCCACAGAGCCTATCACGAAAGAAGTGCCTGTAGAGATCACTCCTGTTGAGGGTACTACAACAAAAGAGACTACTCCAACAAAAGAAATTGCTGATGCGACAGACGGCCTCGCAGACTCCTCGAACAATGCGGCGTCCGCTTTAAGTGTGCTTTCCGGGAAAATCGAGATCGTTGCTACAGAATCAGGAGATGCGCAAGGTGTTTGCAAGAGCCTCAATACTTCGCTGGATACGCTTGCAGCCAAGCAAATCGGCGATCTTGGGCTTACGATTGCGAAAACAAAAGCCGCTGCCGTCTATGATGAACTTGTTAAAATCCAAAACATTACCTTCCCGGATAAAACCATAAACGTTAAATATAACGTTACAGGAGAGCCAACGGGAGGCACAGGCGGCGGCACAGGCAAAGGTGGGACGGGTAGTGGCAACGGCAGAGGCGGGCGCTCGTTTGGAGGCGGCGGCGAAATACGGGGCTTTGCAAAAGGCACAGTATCTGCGCGTAGTGGCGTGGCGATGCTCGGTGAGCAAGGCCCGGAGTTGGTAAAACGCGGGAGCAAGTCGTTCTTCGCCGGGTTAAAAGGGCCACAGCTATTTCCGCTTAAAGCCGGTGATCGTGTTTACACTACGCAAGAGACGTTTTCGCTCTTTGGTCAAAAGGCAATCGTTTCATCAAGCCGTGACGGGTTTAGGATGCTTCAAGGCATGTCCAAATCCACACCGTATGATTTTACTATTGGCGGGGGCGTCAAAATTAACATGTCCTCTAGCACCGTCAAGAATTACAACCTTCCGTCACTGAGCAAAAGGAAACACGGCAAGGTATCATCGGGGGGTAGTGGCAAAGGTAAAGGCGGCTCGTCTGGTGCTGCATCACAAAACGATTACGCTGAAAGAGCGGCTCAAGACGAGAAGGATCGGCAAGAAGAACTAAAGCGCCAAATGGAAGAACTTCGAGAGCAGCAGAAAAAGGCGATGCAACGAGCCTTTAGCGATCTCGAATACAATCACGATATGGGGCTTACCGCGGACAAGGACTACTATAAGCGCCTATCCGAGATGGCGAATCAGTATTACTCACAGGGCCTAATGGAGCTTGACGAGTACCAAGACAAGCGACTTAAAATTCTCAATGGGCTAAAGAAGATCGAAGAAGATGCCCTGAAGAAGCAAACCGACAAGTACAAGTCCGCGCACAGCGCCGTTGATAAAGCCCTCTCCAAAGAGATCGACCGCCTCAAAAAAGAGCGCGATGCACTTATGGACGAAGACGTTGAGGGCAGTTACGGCGCTCGTATTAAGGCGCTGCAAGACGAGCTTGAAACGATGCAGGCTACCAATGACGAGACAGCCCGCGCTATCGAACTTGGTCGTGTCAAAGAGGCGCTTGAACGCGCTCGTACCCAGCGTAAGAGCCTTGTCTACCGCGAAGGTCAAGGATTCGTCTATATCTCCAATCAACAGGAACTGGACGAAGCACAGGCCGCGTATGACAAAACCATGTACGATTCTCTTGTCGCCCAAAAGGACAAGGAAATCAAACAGCTCGAAAAAGACGCGAAAGCCCAAGCGGAAATCTTCGACAAGAAAATCGAGCAAATCAGCGAGTATCAAGACAAGTGGAAAGAGGCTGTAGACAGCTACGAAACGGAGCAAAACCGGCTGAACGCCGCGCAGCTTCTCGGAGCTGAATGGGAGGCTGATATCTTAAACGGGCGTCTCGACAAAATGAAAACGTTCGTTGAGGATTACGCGAAGATTCAAGCCCAGCTTGCCAAACTCCAAGAGGAAACGCTTTCCTCGTTTGAAAAAACCCAGCTTGCAAACGGCGCGATCACCCCGTCGTTGCCAGCACAGCCCCCGGCTCCCCCCGCTACGGCATATCCCATGTCGCCCTATGCGCAATCCCCGTCGTATGATTACAGCGGAGGCTACAGCAGCGGCTATGACGATAGTTTCGGTGGTGCTGGGCTGTTTTCAGGCACGTTACGCAAAGGCTCGAAGGGCAGCGAAGTCGCAGCGCTGCAATCTGCGCTTTTGTCGATGGGCTACAAGATTGGCAGTAAGGGCGCTGACGGCGTTTTCGGAGCGAGTACCCAAGCGGCGCTAAAGAAATACCAACGCGCAAACGGTTTAAAGGCTGACGGCGTTTTCGGCTCCAAAACCCAAGCCAAATTTGGTGGATCGCGGTATGCCGAAGGAACACGTAACGCGGCAGGCGGTTTGTCTCTCGTTGACGATGGTACAGGGAAAGAGTTGGTTATCCGCAAGCCGCTAAAGGGGCGACACACATTTTTAGAGGCCGGGAGCGTCGTATACAGCGCCGAGAAAACTAAAAACTTGTGGGCATGGGGCGATCTTGCACCCGCCGAGTTTATGCGGCGGCTTGCCGCTAACACGATTCGCGCCGGGGCAGTTAGTACGCGGAGCGACGCCATCAATATCCGGCAAGGAGATTTGATTATCAAGGGTAACGTCGATGAAGGGCTGCTGCCGAAGATACGCACCGAGATTGAGAGGTCAAACGCAAACCTTGCACACCAGCTTTTCCAGACCTCATACCGCAGGAAGTAGGCATTATGGACTTGAAAACCGAATTGATCCGATTTGTCGAGAAAGCGGTGCAAGCCGCAAGATACGATAAGACCGTTAAGGGTGTCGTTGGCGCTGCGTTGGGCAACGACCGCTACACAGTGAAGATTGCGGGGGCCGACTATTCGGCCCCTTGTCTTTCTTCGGCAGCGAAATTCATAAAAGGCGACGCTGTTTGGATACTGCTACCACAGGGGCAAATGGCTGACGCTGTAATCACAGGAAGGAGGCAGGCTTAATGGCCGAGACAGTTCTATATAACATTACGTGCTTTGACGCTAAATTGCCAGCGGTTTTTCGCTTTGAGTATTACGGCAACCAGCTCAAGGGCAATCGGCTTACGATCCGGGATAATCTTTCCAACGATGTAGTCTATGAAAAAGAGCTTACGTCTATGAAGAACGAGCATAGTCTATCGCCCGGTGATTCGGGCCTGATAAATGGACGCACCTACAACGCCCAGCTTTGCGCTTTGCCAGAAGGCTCCAATGACTACGACGGCATTAGCAATCAGGTCATTTTCGATTGTTATTCAACGCCTGTTTTGGTGTTTCAGGGCATAAGCTCCGGCGATACGATCCGCAACGCCTCTTTTCATGCGAATATTTTATATTCACAGGCCGAGGGCGTTTTACTTAGCTCCTACCGGCTGTTGCTCTTTGACGCCGGACAGCAATTACTTTGGCAATCGCCGACCGCGTTCCCGGCAGCACCATCCCCGTTTTTGATACAGGATATGATCTATGATCTCGATGACAACGCGGAGTATTATTTGCAATGCGTCGTTGAGACGGTGAAGGGTATAAACGGCGAATCGGAGAGGATAAAAATCCGGGTTTCGTATACGCAGCCGGAGCAATTTTCTATTATCCATGCCGAGAACGCGCCGGAGAACTGCGCCGTTAAGATATCGGCCAATTTGGTGCTAATCGACGGCAAGTGCAACAACCCTGAACCGGCTTTCATTGGCGGCGATGTTATTGATCTCACGAACGGCGACTTTGTGATCTACGACAGCGGCATTGACCTTCAAGGCGACTTTGAAATGAAGCTGACGATTACGCGAATCGCTGAATATAAACCTATACTGGAGGCTCGTAATACCAAAAGGGCATTTACGTTGAAGTTTATGCGGGGCGAATTATACGGCACGACTGGGGAGAGCTATTATTTCGTATTACGCGCCGAGAACGGAAAAACGAATTTTGTAGCCATCAGCCAACACTTCAACGGCCATTCGGAATCAGATATCTACACCATCGTAATTCGCAACAAGAATCGCCAATTATCCATAGCCGCCTACAAAACTACAGGGGGAAGTGCGTAACCGTGTTTTTTAACCTCGTGGCATTTTCAAATCTGTCGCTTGATTTGAACCCAGCCTATATCAACCCAGTTTCTACGGTCAAAATCGAAAACGCGGCTTATGACGCCCTTATGCTGCGCGAGGACGTGAGTAAGCCGGTATCCGCTGAATATCAAAAGCAATGGACGTATGACATCGTACTGTTCGCACGGTTCAAAGGAAATTTAGTTGCGGGTAATTCCGATTCGTTGCTGTCCCAAACCAGCGGACTTCGGATAAAGCGCCGTAAGGCTGGCGAATTTAAGTGGCTCACAATATTTGAGAACAACACGCTCACCGGCGAATTGTCCGACTTCACTTTCGAGCTGTTTGA
>QMCE01000536.1_pt1 | contig 19485 bp, 18 predicted proteins | sample 1821851 | NCBI WGS metagenome assembly QMCE01 (sample SAMN09453174, study PRJNA476694) | Termite gut metagenome, whole genome shotgun sequencing project. | isolation source: worker | host: Odontotermes sp. | place: South Africa:Pretoria | collected 2016-01-28
TGACGTGAAAGGAACCGACAAATGATGAATGCTTTCGATGTGCTGCAAGAACGCGGGTTTATACGGCAATGCTCCAACGAGCGCGAGCTGCGCGAGCTAATGGGCCGGGAATCCATAACGTTTTACGTCGGCTTCGACCCGACGGCCGATTCGCTGCACATCGGACACTATTTGCCCCTTATGGCCATGGCGCACATGCAGCGCGCGGGGCACAGGCCCATCGCGCTTTTGGGCGGCGGGACGACGATGGTCGGCGATCCCTCCGGCAAGACGGACATGCGCCAGATGCTCACTCAAGCTCAAATCGCGCACAACGCCTCGCGCTTCAAGGCGCAGATGGAGCGGCTGATCGACTTTTCCGGCGATAAGGCGCTTATGGTCAACAACGCGGACTGGCTCCTTAAGCTCAACTATATCGAGTTTTTGCGCGATATCGGCGCGCATTTCTCCGTCAACCGCATGCTCGACGCCGAATGCTACAAGCAGCGCATGGAGCGGGGCCTTACGTTCTTCGAGCTAAACTACATGCCCATGCAGAGCTACGACTTCCTCGTGCTGTTCCAGAGGCATAACTGCGTGCTGCAAATGGGCGGGGACGATCAGTGGTCCAATATCCTCTTCGGCGCGGATTTAATCCGCCGCAAGGAGCAAAAGAGCGCCTACGCGCTGACCTTTACGCTGCTTACGACCAGCGCGGGCGAAAAGATGGGCAAAACCGTAAAGGGCGCGCTGTGGCTCGATAAGGACAAGTGCTCCCCATACGATTTTTACCAATACTGGCGCAACGTCGACGACGCGGACGTGGAAAAATGCCTCTCGCTGCTGACGTTCCTGCCTATGGACGAGGTGCGCCGCCTCGGCGCGCTCAAGGACGCCGAGATCAACGAGGCCAAGCGCGTTCTGGCGTTCGAGATAACCAAGCAGGTACACGGCGAGGAGGAAGCGCAAAGGGCGCAGTCCGCGGCGCTTTCGCTGTTCGCGGGCGCGGCGGATTCGGAGGATATACCGTCGCTTGTACTTACGCCCGAGCAATTCGGGCAGAATCAGCTTATCGTGGATATCCTGGCGCTTTCGGGCCTCGCGAAGTCCAAGTCCGACGCGCGCAGGCTCGTCGAGCAGGGTAGCGTGTCCGTGGACGACGTCAAGGTCGCAAGCGTAGCGGACAGATTGACCGAAGAGGCGCTCAAAGAGGGCGTGCTGATGCGCAAGGGGAAGAAATCGTATTGCAGGGTGAGCCTGAAATTGTAGGGGCCTCCTGAAACTGTAGGGGCGAACAGTGTTCGCCCGTGACCTCAAAGCCTGACATGCATGATTGTCGCGGGAGCACAATGTGCTCCCCTACAAAATGAGGTTTTTCTATTGAAGCCTTATACCACCATCGCGCGCGAGGCGCGCGCGGAGCAGATATTCAAGCGCTCGCGATTCATCGGCAGCTGCGTAAAGATCGAAAGCGAGGAAGCGGCGCGCGCTGCAATCGCCGGTATCCAGAAGGAATTCTGGGACGCGTCGCACAACTGCTTCGCGTTTATCGCGGGCGAGGGCAGCGAGATTCTGCGCTCCTCGGACGCGGGGGAGCCTTCGGGCACGGCGGGGCAGCCGATTCTGGACGCGATTCGCGGCAAGGGACTCACAAACACGCTCGTCGTCGTGACGCGCTACTTCGGCGGGACGCTTTTGGGGCGCGGCGGGCTGGTGCAGGCCTATTCCAAAACGGCGGCGCTCGCCCTTTCCGAGGCCGGGACGGCGGCGTTTTTACCGGCGGTTGCCGTGAGGTTAACCGTCCCATACGGCCAGCTCTCGCGCGTTGAGGCGTTTTTGCAGGGCGTAAAGCACAAGAGCGAGGGCGTCGATTACGCCGAAAACGTGCGCATCGGGCTGCTGCTGCCGCTTAACGGGCGCGAGTCCTTTATAAAGGGGCTTACGGAGCTTTCGGACGGCAGGCTCTCGCCGGAATTCGGGGAAGAGAGCTACTGCGCGTTTGAGGATTAGAAAACGTTTGTTTAAACGAATTATGTAGGGGCAGAGCTTGTCTCTGCCCTGAACAGGGCAAACACAAGGTTTGCCCCTACAAATAAATTTTCGGAAGGAATGATTCATTATGAACATCAAAACCACATTGACGGCAAACCCGGCGCAAAAGCCGGATCAATCCAAGCTGGGCTTCGGCAAGATCTTTACCGACCACATGCTTACGATTCGGTTCGACAGCGGCAGGGGCTGGCACGACGCCGAGATCAAGCCCGTCGAGCCGTTCCAGGTGCATCCGGCGACGTGCTCGCTGCACTACGCCCAGCTTATATTCGAGGGGCTGAAGGTATATTGCGGCGAGGGCGGCAGGAAGCTGCTCTTCCGCGCGAAGGACAACTTCCGCCGCATGAACACCTCCGCCGAGCGCCTCTGCATGGCCACGATCGACGTCGACGAGGCGTACGAGGCGATGTGCGAGCTTATCAAAATCGACAAGGACTGGATTCCGCAAGAACCGGGTACGTCGCTCTACGTGCGCCCGACGATGATGGCGACGGAGACGTTCCTCGGGGTACACGCTTCGAACTCCTACATGTTCTTCATCATCCTTTCGCCGGTGGGCGCGTATTTCGCGAACGGCTTCAACCCGATTTCGATCTACGTCGAGGACGAGTACGTCCGCGCCGCGCCGGGCGGCATCGGCTTCTCAAAGGCGGGCGCGAACTACGCCGCCTCGCTCCTCGCGGGCGAAAAGGCCGCCAAGAAGGGCTTCTCGCAGGTGCTCTGGCTCGACGGCGCGGAGCGCAAGTATATCGAAGAGGTCGGCGCGATGAACATCTTCTTCAAGATCGGCGGCAAGATCATCACGCCCGCGCTGCAGGGCAGCATCCTGCCCGGCATAACGCGCGATTCCATCATAAAGCTCGCGAAGGACGAGGGTTATGCTGTCGAAGAACGGAGAATTTCTATCGATGAAGTAATCGAAGCCGAAAAATCGGGCACATTAGAAGAAGTGTTCGGCACGGGGACGGCGGCGGTCGTCGCGCCCGTGGGCGAATTGGCCTACAAAGGGCAAACCATCAAAGCCGGCGGCGGCACGACCGGGCCGACGGCCCGCAAGCTCTACGACCGCCTGACGGGCATCCAGCTCGGCAGGCTGCCCGATCCGTTCGGGTGGGTCACGGAAGTGAAATAGAACCGAGGAAGTGATCGCATTTTGTTAAGAGCACGCTTGGCGCTGGTTTTCGCGCTGGTAATTGTCATGGCGCTTTCTTCGGCGGCGCTGGCGGACGTGAGCAGCATCGAGGTTACGGTGACGCCCGAGGAGCTCGCCGAGCCCGGACAGGTGTCCGTGGACATCATCATTAAAAACACCTCCGATACGATTACGATGGAGGAAGTGACGCTCGAAGGACCGCAGATCAACGCCTATTCGGTGGGCAACATCGCGCCGCTGGGAACGCGCGGGCTGCAAATCCCAGGCATACGCATTTCGGCGGAGCAGCTCGGCGAGGAATTCAGCTATACGCTATCCTGGACGGAGGCGGGCGCGCAGCAGTCCGGGGAGATTCCGGTCCTCGTGCGCGGCCGCGCCGGGTCGCCGAAGCTCATCGCGTCGCGCACTGTGGATAAAGAGGTCCTCGGTACGGGCGAAACGGCGACGCTCAGCTACGTCATCCAGAACCAGGGCGACGTGGATTTGGAAAACATAACGATTACCGATCCGGCGCTTCCGGAGCCGGTCGCGGCGGGCGTGCGCCTGGGCGTTGGCGAAGCCGCGATGACGATCACGAAGGAAGTCACGATGGCCAACGCGTCCATAATGAGCGTGCCGAAGGTGACATATACCGCGCAGGGGCAATCCGGCGAGGTGGAGGTCGACGCGCTCGAAATCCGCTTCGCCTCGGCGGAGCTCGACGTACAGGCGCAAGTCGTGGAGACCACGCCGATGGGCACGCAGCTAACGATTACGCTGACGAATAACGGCAACGTCCGCCTCGCGGGCATGGTAATAAGGGACGAGCTGGGCAACGAAATCCAGACCGGCACGGCGCTGGATCCCGGCGAGTCGGAAACGATCGACTATACGGTTATCAGCAACGCGCTCAGGCGGTTCCAGGTAAACGTCGAGGGCGCGGACGAGCAGGGTCAGCCGTTTACGGCGCAGAGCTCGCCCGCGATCGAGATAAAGCCGCTCATCGACCCGACGGGCGTGCAGCTCGCGTTTGCCGCCGAGGCCGACACCTCCCAGCTTGCCGAGACGGGCAAGGCCGACGTGACCTTTAAGATCACGCTCGGCGGCGACGTCGTGCTTTCGGATGCCGTCATTACCGAAGAAACGCTGGGCGAGGTTATGTCGCTCGGCGTACTGAATACCGGCGAAACGACGCGCGTCCAATCCTTCGATATCGAGGGCGATACGCAATTGCGCTTTACGCTTAGGGCGGCGGATTCGGCGGGCAACCCGCACACGCAGGCGGCGAGAACGCTGGATATAACGCTTTCACAGCCGCAGAGCGCGCCGCCGCAGGACGAGCCTTCCGCATCGCCGTCCGCCGAGCCGGAGGGCGAGGGCGCGCCGATACAGGGCACGCTCCTGACGCTCATCATCGTGATAGGCGTGCTGCTCGCGGCGGCGATCGTCGCGCTCATTGTGCTGCTCGTGCAGGATAAAAAGCACAAGGGCTCCCGCCAGGACGAGATGGAAGAGCTGGAGGAGATGCTCGAAAGCCCCAAGCTGAGCACGAAAAAGCCGCCCGAAGACGAACAGTGGGAGGACGAGCCCGAGGACAAGCCGAAATTCAAGCTGCCGCGCGTGCCGTCGCGCCCGAGCGTGCGGCCCAATCAGGGCTTGCCGGAGGGCTTAAGGAGCGCGCCGCCCTCGCCGCATCCCATACAAGCGCCGCAAGCGCCGCAAGCCGCCCCGCCGCCGCGTCCGGGCGTCCCGCCGCAAAGGCCCGCGCCCGCCGTGCCCAGGGCAGCCCCGCCGGAGCGTTTCGAGCCGCCCGTTTCCAGGATACCCCCGGCCGCGCCGCCCACGCGCGCTCCCGCGCCGCCGATGGCGCGCCCGAGCGTGCCCCCGCCTTACCAGCCGCCCGTACAGCCCCCGCCGATCAAGCCGGATAGCTTCGATTCGGGCTGGGACGAGCTGGACGACGAGTTTTAAGTAACAAGAAATCCTGACCCCAAATTGTAGGGGCGAACAGTGTTCGCCCGCGACCCCAAAAGCGGCTATTTGCTGTATATCATGGGAGCACACTGTGCTCCCCTACAGGATTAGAATATTATCATTGTATATCTAGAAAACCTTAGAAGCCGAGCGCGCTTCCTTCTTGGAAGCGCGCTTTTTTACGTATTTTTTCCATAAGAGGAGGGGATACTAACCAAAACCGCGATTGGAATGAAAACAAATGAAAAAGCTGTTAATCTGGATCGCCGTGCTGCTGCTCGCGCTGCCCGCCTGCGACTATGCGCTTTCGGATATGGACGCTTTCCCGGAAGACCTGCCGCCGGTCGCTCCGCAGGAGCCGTCGGAGTGGGTTTTCTCGGATACGGATACGGCGCTCTATCCGCGAGGCGCGTTCGTCGCGGCGGCGTCTGAGCCGGTCTATCTTGAGCCGCGCGATGAAAGCGAAGCGCTCACGGAGCTGGTCCTGGGCATGGAGGCGACGGTGCACTCCGCCGAGGGCGAATGGGCGAAGATCAGCGCGCCGGGTATCGAGGGCTACATAAAGACCGGGGCGCTGCGGTTTTCGGACAGGCCGGAGCCGCAAAAGAGCGAGATCGGCGGCCTGGTGAATATCCGGGCGATGGCTCCGGAGATAAAGACGCGACTGCTGCTCATGAAAGAAGGGGCGTGGGGCGCGCCCGTGTACTCGCAGAACGTGTGCGCGCTGGCGCGGCCGGTCGCCCAGCGGCTGCTCGAGGTTCAAAAGGAGCTGGCGCGGTCGGGGCGCGCGTTGAAGATACTCGACGCGTACCGGGACGAGCAGGCGCAGGCGCGCATGATATCGCGCGCGGTCAGCCCCGTGGAGATCAACAGGGGTTCAGCTCACAGGGCGGGCATGGCCGTGGACGTGACGCTCGTCGGCGCTGACGGGCGCGAGGCATCCATGCCCTCGCCGCCGTATGAAAACGGGAATGGCGGCGCGGACGCCGGGAACAACGCGCGCGTGCTTAGCGAGGCCATGCTCAAGCACGGCTTTACGGCCAGCGCCGACGCGTGGTGGCATTTCGAGATCGCCGCGAACCTGCCGCTTTCGGACGTATCGCTAGCGGATTTTTTGCCGTAGGGTCAGGAATGATTTTATGTAGGGGCAAACCTTGTGTTTGCCCTATACGCAAAATCAGAGGTTTACGATTATCGCGGGCAGACACAAGGTCTGCCCCTGCGATTTGAGGCCGCTTTTGGGGGCGCGTAATCCGTTAGGACCCAGCGAGCTTTCGCATGATGGAGCGCATCGGCCTGTACGGGAAGCCCTCCAGCGAGACCTTCGTTTCCGCGAGCTTTTCGCGGATGGGGATGCTTTGGGGGCAATGCGCCTCGCATTTGCCGCAGCGGACGCATTTTGAGGCGTTTTTATCGCCGGCGCGCATGGCGTAATTAAAAAGCACCCGCGTCTTTTTTCCATAGGCGAGATCGTTGTAAAATTGGAAGCACAGCGGTATATCGACCCCCGCCGGACAGGGCATGCAGTAGTTGCAGCACGTGCAGGGCACGTTGAACTTTTCCGCGATGATTTCGCGCGCCCTGTCGTAGAGCGCAAGCTCGGCATCCGAAAGCGCGCCTATTTCGGCCTCGGACGCCACTCTTATGTTTTCCTTCACCATCTCCATCGAATTCATGCCGGAGAGCACGGTCAATATGCCCTCCTGGTTCCACAGCCAGCGCAGCGCCCACTCCGCGTACGAGCGCTTCGGCTCCGCTCCGTCCCACAATTCGCGCGCTTTCGGCGGCAGGGCGTTGACGAGCCTGCCGCCGCGCAGCGGCTCCATGATCATGACGGGCACGCCCAATTCCCGCGCCCGCGCGAGGCCGCTTTGCCCCGCTTGGGCGTTTACGTCGAGATAGTTGTATTGGATCATGCAGAAATCCCAGTCGTACGCCTCGAGGATGTCGATAAAGGCCTGAGCGCCGCCGTGGAAGGAGAAGCCGATATTTTGTATGCGGCCCTCCTTCTTCAGCTTATCCGTCCATTCCTCCGCGCCCAGCGCTTTCATCCGCTCCCATTCCTCCGGCCTCGTGAACATATGCTGCATATAGTAGTCGATGTGATCGGTTTGCAGCCGTTCGAGCTGGGCGCTGAACATCCTGTCGAGTTCGGCGGGCTTGCGGATGAGATAGTGCGGCAGCTTCGACGCGATCTTGACCTTCGCGCGGCGGCCGTCCTTCTTGAGTATACGGCCCAATGCAGCCTCGCTGCCGGCGTATATGTACGCCGTGTCGAAATAGTTAACCCCGTTTTCTATGGAATAGGCGACCTCGCGCTCGGCTTCAGCCTCGTCCCTCGGAAAGCGCATGCAGCCAAACGCCAGCTGCGAAATTTTATCGCCGTTTTTTGGATTTTCCCGATAAATCATCATGTAAACCTTTCCAATGTATTTTTTCAATCAATCATATCACCGCGCGCGCCGTTGTCAATAGGCTTTGCGCGGCGGCATACCGGCAAAAGCGCGAACGCCGGATCGGGATTTGTTGTAAATAATGGCATCTATCTGTATAATACTACTGAATATATGGTCTGGAGGCGTGCGGAATGACGGAAGAACACTGGGGCCTTTTATTGAAATGCGCAATGATGGAAACCACGCCCGCCCCCGTGGCGGGGCTTATCGTGGACTCGCCCTGGATACCGGGCTATCTGGGCGTAGATACGATCGACTATATGACCGACATGGAGGTATGGAAGAGGGCGCAGCTAGCCATACGGGAGCATTTCCCCGGGGTGATATTTATTCCGGACTATTGGGTGGAATTCGGCATGGCGGCGGAGCCGTCCGGCTTTGGCTGTACGGTCAGTTTTTATCGCGACAGGCCGCCCGCAATAAGGCACAGGATAGCCTCCTTCGACGACATGGATCAATTGGACGCCTTGCCCCAGCCCAACCCGAAGACCGACGGCCTGATGGCGCTGGCCCTTAATAATTACCGCCGCGCTTCGCTATGGGCGAAGGAGCGGGGGAGTCCTATCAAGATCATCGCCTCGCGGGGGCCGTTGAACATCGCGGTACATATCATGGGCGTCACAGAGTTTTTACTCGCCGCCAAGCTCGACCCGGACGGTGCGCACAGGCTGCTCAAAAGAACCGCGCTCTTAACAAAAAGCTGGCTGGAGGCGCAGGCGGAAGCCGTCGGAACCGCCGAGGGCGTCTTGCTATTAGACGATATCGCAGGATTCTTTTCCGAGGAGGACTACCTGGAATTCGCGCACCCTTACTTGAAGGAGGTGCTGGACGCTTTTAATTTCCCGGTTAAAATACTCCACAACGATACGCACAATCCGGCAAGCTACCCGCATTTGCACGAGCTGGGCGTCAATATTTGCAATTTTACGCACGAAATATCGTTGAATGAGGCGCGCGCCGCCGTGGGGGACAAGGTGTGCCTGATGGGCAATGCGCCCCCGCTTGCCGAGCTTGCCCAGGGAACACCGCAAAGCGTTAAGGCGGATCTTACTCGGCGTTTGAGGGCGTTCGGTACTTGCAGAAAAGGGCTTATCATATCGGCGGGCGGCGGCGTATCCCCCGGGACGCCGCGCGAAAAAATCGAAGCCTTGATACTAGGCGCTAATCAAACGGAGCGGGCGTTCGCCGCCGCAAGCGCCAATTAACTAGAACTCGGCCCGCGCCGCGATAAGCCTTACGGCCTGCTCGATTTTCTCGGTCATGGATAATTCGGCGCACCCGATGATATGTACGCCGCACTTGTTCTCCGGCAGCAGTATCTTTTTCGCGCGGCTTTCCGTAATCGCGGCGGCGATGGCCGGCGATATTTCCCCGAACAGCGCGCCGGACACGATCACGCCTATGGGGCCGACGATACAATCGGCGTCCTTGCAATTATAGACGATGGCGTTTTCGCCGGTTGCGCCGCCGTCCGCCTTCGCCCCGAGCATGGCCTGAGTAGCTATGGAGTTCGTGCCTACGGCTATGATCTCGCAGGCAATGCCCGCCTCCCGTATGCCTTCAATAAGCGCTTTGCCAAGCCGCCCGCCCTTGCCGTCAATTACAACGATCTTCATACAAAACTACCTTTTAGTATTAATCATTGCTTATATAATAGCCGGTTTGCAATTCTCAGTCAAACGCTTTGCATGAATACCCGCCTTGTACAAAGCTTATTCAGCAAGGGATCCGAGTGGCTTACGACGAGCAGGCCGATATGCCGCTCCTCCGCTTCTTTTTTCAGAAAGCGCCAAATCTGCGCCTGCGTGATGAGGTCGAGCATCGTTGAGATTTCGTCCGCGAGGATGAACTTCGTCTCCTCCCGAAGCGCCCTCGCGATGCAAAAGCGCTGTAATTCGCCGCCCGAAAGCTCTGCGGGGTAGCGCGAGAGCCATCCCTTCTCGATGCCGAGGCCCGAAAGTATTCTTTCATCTTTAATACCGGCCTCGACCAACACCTCGGACATTTTCAGCCGCGGATTGATGACCAGCTCCGGATGCTGCCATATCATCTGCACCGGGCTGTACCCCTTGAAGGAGCCTATCGGCTTCCCGCCGAGCAATACCCGCCCGGTCTCCGGCTTTTCGTAGCCGGAGAGGATCTTGCAAAGCGTCGTCTTTCCGTACCCGCTGGGGGCGCTGATTCCGACGCTTTCCCCCTGCCCGACGGACAGGGAAAAGCTGCTCAGAATTTGCCGGTTTCCGCTATGGTAGCGGAAGGATATGTTTTCGGCCTCAAGCCTCACGGCGGCCCTCCTTATTGCAGCGCACAAACCCGCCGTTCGCCTGCCTGTACGGTATTTCCGCCTCGCACGCCGCATCCGCCATATCGCAGCTCCTTGAGAACGGGCAGCCACCTGGCTTATCCGCGGCGTAGGGCTGCATCCCTTCTATAGCGTCGAAGCCGTTTGCGGGCATGGCCCTCCACAGCGCCCGCGTGTACGGATGGCGCAGGCGGCTCGCGTCCGCGAAGTCTTCGGCGAGCGCTTCCTCGAGCGTCGTCCCCGAATAGAACACCACGACGCGGTCGGCGGTTTCGGCGGCCAGCTCCAGATCGTGCGTTATGACCAGCACGCCCGCGCCGCCGTCGGCGATTTCCCGGAAGTGGCTCATAACGCGCCGCGCTACGTCCATATGGATGCCGGGCGTGGGCTCGTCCGCGATAACGAGCCGGGGAGTTTCCATCACGGCGGTCGATATTAAAACGCGCCGCGCCATGCCGCCCGAAAGCTCGAAGGGATATAAGCCCTCCGTGTCCACATTAAGCCCGTACCGGCTAAGCGCGGCGGCGGACCTCGCCCTGCTCGCCTCGTCGCGTTTTCCCTTGCGTACCTGCGGGCCGACCTTCATCAGCGGGTCGAGGTGCGACACGCTCTGCGGCACCAAAACGATCTCGCCGCCCCGGAGCTTTTCGATGCGCCGTTGCGTGAGCGCCTCTCCCATGTAGAGCATTTCCCCCGAAAGGCTCGCGTTATAGGGCAGTATGCCCAGTATCGCGTGCGCCAAAAGGCTTTTGCCGCTGCCGCTCGCGCCCACGACGGCGACCATCTCGCCCGCGCCCACGCTGACGCTCAAATCGCGGATGACGTTCAGGCTGCGTTTATGCCATACGCCCGCGTACTGCGAAAAGGATACGGAAATATTCCTGACGTCGAGAATGGTTTCGCCTTTCATCCCGTTATCCCCCTCCTATACATGCGCGCTGGCGGGATCGAGCAGCTTTCTAAGGGAGCTGCCGATATAGTCGAAGACGACGACCACCGCCACGAGCGCCAGCCCCGGGAATACAGAGAGCCACCAATGGCCGGTCACGAGGTACCGCATGCTCTCCGAGAGGATGACGCCGACGGCGGGCTGGTCGGGCGGGAGGCCGAAGCCCAAAAACGTGATGCTGGCCTCGTGCAGTATCGCGTGGGGGAACAGCAATACGAGCCCCACGATAAACTGCGGCAGCAGGTGCGGGACCATATGCCGCTTCACGATTTGGAACCGGCTCTGGCCGAGCTTCGCCGCGACGCGCACGTATCCCGCCTGCTTAAGCTGCAAAATCTCGCCGCGTATCACCCGCGCGAGCGACATCCAGTGGGATAGAGTGACGCCGATTACTACGCCCCAGAAGCCCTTGCCGCACGCGAAGGCGATGAGTATCAGCAGCAGCATGTGGGGGACGCCCATGAAGAGGTCAACCAAGAAGGTGACGATGGAATCCGCCGCCTTGCCCATCACGGCCGCCGCCGAGCCGAGCAGGAAGGCGAAAACCGCGCTGACAGTCGCGGTCAAGAGCCCTATGCGGATGCTCAGCGAAAGGCCGGACAGCGTCCGGGCGAACATATCGCGCCCGAGCCAGTCCGTACCAAACGGGTACGACAGGGAGGGGGGGAGGTTCTTGCGGCTGAAATCCGTCTCCATAGCGGCGTTCGTATTGATTGAGCCGATTATCATGACCGCTAAAAGGATACATACGGCGGCTAAAAAAAGCACGGCCGTCGTTTTGCGCCCGTTCCAGCTCATGGCTTCACCCCGATTCTAATGCGGGGGTCCACAGCGCCGTAGAGCAGGTTGGCGATAAAGTTGCCCAAAAATACGATCGCCGCGCTGATAACCGTTATGCCCATGAGCAGCGGTACGTCCCCGCCGATCCCCGCCGCCACGGCGGCTCTGCCGAGGCCGGGGTATGAGAACACCTGCTCCACGAGCACCGAGCCGCCGAAAATTTCGCTGATGGAGGCGAATTGCAGCGTTATCGCCGGGAGCGCGACGTTCCTTAGCCCGTGCCGCCGGACGATGCTCCACTTTTTCTCGCCGCGCGCCAGCGCGAACAGCGCGTAATCGCTCTCCATGATGTCGATCATCTTTTCCCGCGTGTGCAGCGCTACGCCCGCAATGCCAATCACGCTCAAAACGCAGGCGGGCAAAACGGCGTGCCGGAGCTTGTCCGAAAAGGATACCAGCGCTTCCTCCATGCCTATGGGTACGCTCAAGCCGACGGGAAAGAGCTTTAGCCATACCGCGAAGATCAAGAGGGCGAGGAGCGCCAGCCAAAAGGCCGGCGTGCTCGCCGTAATTAGCGCGTAGCCCTTGATTATTTTATCGGCGGGCCGCCCCCTGTTTACGCCCGACACAAGCCCCAGGGCAAAGCCCACGACGCCGGAGATGATCCACGCGAACGCCATGAGCATGAGCGAATTCGAGAGCTTTTCGCCGATGACCGAGGCCACGCTCCGCCGATAGCTCAGCGATACGCCCATGTCGCCCCGGATAAAGTCGCCCGCCCAGCCCAGGAACCTTTCTACAGGCGGCTCGTGTACGCCCCAGTAGGTTTCCAGCTTCTCGATCTGCTCCCGGCTCATTGCGCCGAGAGCGGCCTGGCCGACGTTCGCCTGCAAGGGGTCTACGGGCGACATGGACACGAGGGCAAACGCCGCTACGCTTACGCAAAGCAGCAGGAGAAGCATGCGCGCCAGGTTTTTAGCGATAAAAGGCAGCATTAAGTGTTAGTTCCAGCTCCATCTGTCAACATTGTTCACGATCGACCAGCCGTGCCCGTGGGGATGCAGCTTCTGTTCGGCAACCTGCAAATTCTCCCTCGCGAAGTACAGGTGGTCGATATTCACGAGCCACACCCACGGCACGTCCTCCACGATGCCCGTGCCCCCGTCGGACTGCGCCTTTTGCCAAAGGCCGTAGGATTCCTGCAAATCGGTGCTCGCGAGCGCCCGGTCCATATAGTCGTCCACCGCCGCGTTCGCGTAGGGGGAGTAATCCGCCAGGCCGGTTTCGGGCATAGTGTGATAGATGTTGTAAAGCTCCATCGGGGTATGCGCTCCCCAGCCCCAGGCCATCATCTCGCTCTGCGCCCGGTCGTAGGCGACGTCCCAGCCCACGCCCTCAATAGTCGCGGCGATGCCGAGGGCCTTTAGCTGATTCGCCGTATCCGCCGCCAAAGCCTGCCGAACCGAATCGCTGGCGGGGTATATGATGCTGATTTCGGCGCGCAGCCCGTTTTTCTCGCGTATGCCGTCCGCTCCAAGCGCCCAGCCCGCCTGCTCCAGCAGCGCGGCGGCTCCGTCGAAGTCGTATTCCACGATCGTCTCCTCGCTGAACCACGGCATCTTGTCGCAGACGCTGTAGGCGGGCGTACCGTAGCCGTTCAGGACGTTCGTAATCATCTGATCGCGGTTGATCCCGATGTTTATCGCCTTGCGGACGGCGGGGTCGCAGGTGACGTCGTTGCCCTTTTCGCCGCTTTTCGGCGTCGCCGGGAGGTTGAAGCCGCGGTTGTCCACCGTTTCGTAGTTCAAGAGCTTATACCCCGCGATCTGCTGGTCCGAGTAGGACGCGGCGGTATACGTCAGATCGACCTGGCCGGCCTGCGCGGCGGCGAGCGCGGCCGCCTCCTCCATGAAGACGATTGTAACCCGCTTCATGATAGGCGCTTCGCCGTAATAGCCCGGATTCGCCTCAAGGATGACCTGCTGGCCCTTATCCCACTGCTTGAGGATATACCGCCCGGAGCCGATGGGGTTCTGCCCATAATCGGGGCCGTAGGCGTGTTCGGGGACGATGCCGACGATGGCCATCGTATACGGCCAGATGGAAAACGGCCGCGTCATGTAAAATTCGACCGTCGTATCGTCCTTCGCTTCCGCCCTGTCGAGCATCGTGAAGTCGTTTACCGAGCTTTCCGCCTTAACGGTATTGTACGTAAACGCTACGTCGCTCGCCGTGAGCTTTTCGCCGTCCGTAAAAGACACGTCATCGCGGATCTTTACAGTCCAAACGAGGCCGTCGGCGCTGACGGATACATCCGTCGCTAAGTCGTTCGCGAGGCGCAAATCGCGCGTGGTGACGGTCAGCGTGCTCTGGATCAGCGGCTCGTGCACGTGCTCGCCCGCGCCCCAGCCATAGGCCGGGTCGAAGCCGGACGACGGCTCCGAGGTCGGCCCCATCGCCACGATGACGGAATCCTTCGCTTCGGGGCTTTGAGCGCCCGCGCCCTGTTCGCTTGGGGCGGCTTGCTCCTGCCCGCTTGGGTCGGCTTGCTCCTGCCCGTTTTGCGCCGCGCTTTGCCCTTGCGTATCCGCGCCGCCCGCTTGCGGATTCCCGCAGGCCGCTATTACAAACAATAACATCATCAAGGCCAGGAATAAAGCGATTTTTCTCATAAAAAGCGTTGCCTCCAAAAAAATAATCACGAAAGCCCGGACTCGCTTCTGCGCGTCGTCGTGCCTTCGTGACACATCTATTGCCATTGGTTCCCATGCGACAATTGAGGTAGGGGGGCTGGCCGCTTCAGCGGCTCGCACATCTTCTGATGCACTTCGCAAGCGTTATCTTAGCAGACGCGGATTGCTCTGTCAACATGCGAAAAGCCTTGATACAAACGCTCAAAACGGGTAACATGATAAGCTAGGCAAGCGCTGATTAATAAACAAACGCTGTAGGGGCAAATCTTGTGTTTGCCCGGAAACAGGGCAGGACAGATAATCGGCGGTTGCCAGAACAAACAGCGGGAGGGGAAAGGTTGAAGCAGGCAATCATCATAGCGAGCTTCGGTACGACGCATCTAGACGCTTGGGAGAGCTGCATCCGGCCGATCGAGGATATGGTGCGGGAGGAGTTTCCGGGGCGCGATGTAGTCGGCGCGTTCACCAGCTCGATGGTGCGCTCAAGGCTAAAAAACCGCGGCATAGAGACGCTTTCGCCGGAGGAGGCGCTAAAAGCGCTGGAGGACAAGGGAGCCGGGCCGGTATACATCCTGCCGACGCACTTGCTGCCCGGCATCGAGTACGAAAAACTCCAAGCCGCAATGGCGCTGTTTCCAAAGCTGCAAAAGCGACTGGCGCGGCCCTTGCTCTGCGGGAACGAGGACTTTGACGCGGTGCTCAGCGGCTTAAGGCCGATGTTCCCGCATACGGGCGACGACGGCCTCGTGCTAATGGGGCACGGCAGCGAGCACCCTTGCAACGCGCTCTACGCGCGGATGAACGAGCGCATTTCAGAAAAAAGCATGGGCAATATTTATATAGCGACGGTGGAAGCCAGGCCTGGGCTAGGGGACGCGATAGAGCGCATGCGGGCGCTGGGCGTGAAGCGGGTGACGCTTACGCCGCTTTTGCTCGTCGCGGGCGATCACGCGAAGAACGACATGGCCGAGGATGAGGACAGCTGGCTGAACAAGTTTAAGGAGGCGGGCTTTGAAGCGGCGGCCACGGTGAAGGGCTTGGGCGAATATCCTCAGATTCGCGCGTTGTACGCCGCGCGGCTTCGCGAGATACTGTGATTTTTGCTGGCTGCGGCGTTTGCCTGCGGTTTCGGAACGCGCACGATTGACAAGCAGTAATTTCCAATGTATGATGTCTCTTGTTTAGAACGTGCTCATGAAGGGTACGTGGCTTTCAGAAGAAGGCCTTGTATCCTTTTGTTATATAAACAGGAGTGTTTTGAAGGAGAGCCCGTGAAAACACAATCGCAGTCATTTATTCCCGCGGAGCTGGAGCGCGTTTTAAGCGGCATACCTAGGGCCGCCCTCGCGTTTTCCGGCGGCGTCGATTCCTCATATCTGCTCTATGCCGCAAAAAGCCGCCGCGCGGATATACGCGCCTACTATGTAAATTCCCAGTTTCAGCCGCGGTTTGAGCTAGAGGACGCCCGGCGTTTGGCGGGCGAGCTGAGCGCCGAGATGGTCGAAATCCCGGTGGACGCGCTCTCCAGCCCCGCGGTCGCGGCGAACGGCCCGGACCGCTGCTACCATTGCAAGCGCGTGATTTTCGCGGCGATACTTGAACGTGCCGCCGCGGACGGCTATACTGTTTTGATGGACGGCAGCAATTTCAGCGACGACGCGGGCGATAGGCCAGGCATGCGCGCGCTGCGGGAGCTAGCCGTGCGCTCCCCGCTGCGGGAGGCCGGGATGACAAAGGCGGACGTGCGCCGCTATTCCCACGAGGCCGGGCTTTTTACGTGGGACAAGCCCGCCTACGCCTGCCTCGCGACCCGCGTGCCAACGGGCGATACGATCGTCCCGGAGATTTTGGCGAAGGTCGAAAAGGCCGAGGATATTCTGTTTCAAATGGGCTTTTCGGATTTTCGCGCGCGGGTGCTGGGCTCCGCCGTTAAGCTGCAATTCCCAGAAACACAGATTCCGCAGGCGGCGCGGCGGCGCGCCGAATTGACGCGGGCGCTTTCGCCTATGTTCGATGATATTTTGCTCGATTTGAAACCGAGATGAACTGACGCAACACTGTAGGGGCGATTCATGAATCGCCCGCGACCATGACATTGCCGGATTCCGGGCGATTCATACCCCTACTGGGCACGAGAACCTCTTCGAGGTGAATCGCCCCTACAGGATTAGATTTATTAATCAACGTTTACCGAGATAACGCGAGGTGATTCGTAATGGATCAAAAAGAGACGCTGGCCTTGCTAAACGCCGTCCGGGATGGCGCGTGCTTGCCGGAGGACGCGCTGCTTAAATTGAAAACCGCGCCCTTTGACGACTTGGGCTACGCGATGATCGACCACCATCGCGCCTTGCGGCAGGGCGCGCCCGAGGTCATTTACGGCCTCGGGAAAACGGCGGAGCAGATATGCGGCATCGTGAGCAATATGCTCGGGCGCGGCTCAACGGATATCATCGTAACCCGCCTCGCGCCAGAAGCCGCCGAAGCGCTGGAGAAGCGGTGCTCCATAGAATACCATCCTATCCCGCGCTTTGGCGTCGTGAACCGCGATAGAGCCCGAAGGCCCGTGGGCGCGGTCGTCGTGGCCAGCGGGGGCACCAGCGACATGGCCGTGAGCGAGGAAGCCGCCCTGACCGCCGAAGCGCTGGGCAATAAGGTGACGCGGCTCTACGACGTGGGCGTAGCCGGGCTGCACCGGCTGCTGTCCCATCTGAACGTGCTCACGAGCGCGCGGGTCATCGTTGCCGTGGCCGGCATGGAGGGGGCGCTGCCCAGCGTAATAGGCGGCCTCGTAAGCTGCCCCGTAATCGCCGTGCCGACGAGCGTGAGCTACGGCGCGAGCCTCGGCGGCGTGGCCGCCCTGCTTTCCATGCTCAATGCCTGCGCGTCCGGCGTATCGGTCGTCAATATCGACAACGGCTTTGGCGCGGGCTTTCTCGCGAGCCGTATCAACCAGATGGAGGGGCTAAAGTGAAAACCCTGTATATCGAATGCGGCATGGGCGCGGCGGGGGATATGCTCATGGCGGCGCTTTTGGAGCTTAACCCAGACCCCGGCAGCTTCATCGAGAGGATGAACGGCCTGGGCATTCCGGGCGTTAAGGTCGAGCGGGAGGACGCGATAAAGCGCGGCATCGCCGGTACGCATGTTTCGGTGCGCGTAGGGGGCTTGGAGGAGGAGAGCGCGGACGTCGGGGCGGGGCATATTTACGGGAGTGAGGCTCAGGAGCATGACGGCGGCCACAGCCACAAGGGCATGGCGGAAATCGGGGAAATCATCCATGCGCTTCCGGTATCGGAGCGGGTAAAAGCTGACGCCTTGGCCGTCTACGGGCTTATCGCGGAGGCGGAAAGCAAGGTTCACGCAAGGCCTGCAAGCGCCGTACATTTCCACGAGGTCGGCATGATGGACGCCGTGGTTGATATCGTCGGGGTATGCCTGCTAATGGAAGCACTCGGGCCGCAAAGGATCGTGGTCTCGCCCGTACACGTCGGCAGCGGGCAGGTAAAATGCGCTCATGGCGTTTTGCCGGTGCCGGCGCCGGCTACGGCCTGCATCCTCAAGGGCGTTCCGACCTATGGCGGCCAAATAAAGGGCGAGCTCTGTACGCCCACAGGGGCGGCGCTGCTAAAATACTTCGCGGATGAATTCGGCGCTCAGCCCATGATGGCCGTCGAGGCTATCGGCTACGGCATGGGCAAAAAGGATTTTCCCGTTGTCAGCTGCGTGCGCGCTTTTCTCGGCGAAAGCAAAGAGCAGAGCGCGGGCGTCGTCGAGCTCGTATGCAACCTCGACGACATGACGGGCGAGGAATTGGGCTTCGCGCTCAACCTCCTGTTGGAAAGCGGCGCGCTGGACGCATATATAATTCCCATCCAAATGAAAAAGAGCCGCCCCGGCTATATGCTCGCGGCCTTGTGCAATAAGGAGGACGAAGAAAGGATGGTGGGCCTGATGCTGAAGCACACGACCAGCTTCGGGGTGCGCGCCGCCTCCTGGCGGCGGTATACGCTCGAGCGCGCCGTTAAAACCGTCCAAACCGGATATGGCGCTGTCCGCGTAAAAGAAGGGACCGGCTTCGGCGTATCCAAAAGCAAGGCGGAATACGAGGACCTCGCCCGGCTGGCCAAAGAAAAGGGCCGGTCGATATTTGAAGTAAGGGCCGCGCTGACCGGCGCGGATGCGCCGGTTAACGGCGCACTGTAGCTTATGCGGGGCCGCCTGAGTTTTGCGCCATTCGCGCTTTCATATGCTCCAGCCGGTTAAGCGCCTCATGCAGCGTGTCGTCCTTCTTGGCGAAATGGAGCCGGATCAAATGGTTTACCGGCTCCCTGAAGAAGCTGGAGCCGGGAACCGCGCCGACGCCCACCTTCTCCGCCAAAATCTCACAGAAATCCAGGTCGCTTTCATAGCCGAATTCGGATATATCCAGCATCACGTAGTACGCGCCCTCCGGCGTGGTATGGCTTACGCCTATATCGTCCAGCCCCTTGCAAAACAGCTCCCGCTTCCGGGTGTATTTTGATATCAGCCCGGCGTAATAATCCTCCCCGAAGCGCAGCCCGGCGACCGCCGCCTCCTGCAGGGGCGCCGCCGCGCCGACCGTCAGGAAGTCGTGCACCTTTTTAGCCACCTCTATAATCTCCGCCGGGGCGATGATATACCCCAGCCGCCAGCCGGTTATGGAATAGGTTTTGGAGAGCGAGCTGCACGAAAGCGTCCGCTCGAACATGCCGGGCAGCGACGCGATATAGGTATGAGTGTGCGGCGCGTATACGATGTGCTCGTACACCTCGTCGGTTATCACGTAAGCGTCGTACTTTTTCGCCAAATCCGCGATCAGCGTCAGTTCATCGCGCGTGAATACCTTGCCGCACGGGTTGGACGGATTACAGAGGATCAGAGCCTTCGGCCGCAGCTTGAACGCCGCTTCGAGCTCGCCGGCGTCAAAATTGAACGAGGGCGGATGCAGCGGTACATAGACCGGCTCCGCGCCGGAGAGAATCGTATCCGCGCCGTAGTTTTCGTAAAAAGGCGAAAAAACACGGCATCGACCTGTTGCTCATCCGCCAGAAACATTTGGGAAGCGACTGCCTGCCCAAACATATCGACGGTATGTGCGCGTATTTACAAGACAAGGGCGTGACGCTGAAAGCCGGGGAAACCGT
>QMCE01002074.1_pt1 | contig 19463 bp, 11 predicted proteins | sample 1821851 | NCBI WGS metagenome assembly QMCE01 (sample SAMN09453174, study PRJNA476694) | Termite gut metagenome, whole genome shotgun sequencing project. | isolation source: worker | host: Odontotermes sp. | place: South Africa:Pretoria | collected 2016-01-28
CTCGTCCATGACCTTCAGGAGGCGCTTCGCCTCGGCGGCGATGTCGATGACCGCCTCGGGCACGAACACCGCGTGCACGTCCCAGGCGCGCTGGTCGAGGCCGATCTCGGGCAGCCACTCGACGCTGGTCAGCCACGCGCGGTACTTGCGGGCGGTGGCGGCGGTGAGCCAGCCACAGTTGCGGCCCATGATCTCGTGGACGATGAGGATACGCGTCCCGGCGTTGTGCTCGGCAAGCACGTTCTTGGCGAACAGGGCGCCCTGGCTGGCCGCCGTGTCGGCGCCGAGCGACTGACGGATCGGGACGATGTCGTTGTCGATGGTCTTCGGCAGGCCGACCACCGTCAGGCCGTAGTCGTGTTCTGCCAGGTAGGCGGCCAAGTCGGCGGCGGTGGTGTTGGTGTCGTCGCCACCGATCGTGTGCAGCACCTGCACGCCGTCGGCCACCAGGCGGTCGGCCGCGACCTTGAGCGGATCCTCGCCTTCCTTGACGAGCCCGCGCTTCACCAGGTCGGCCGCGTTGGTCAGCTTGACGCGTGAGTTGCCGATGGGGGAGCCGCCAAATTGGTGAAGGAGCGCGGCGTGCTCGCGAACGGCTGGGGTCACGGTCAGGTAGTCGCCGGTCAGCAGGCCCTGGTAACCGTTCCTGTACGCGATGATCTCGGTGTCGGGCGCGAGCTGCGTGTAACGCTCGATCAGGCCGCCGACGGCCGATGAGAGGCACGGTGCGAATCCACCGGCTGTGAGCAGGGCGACTTTCTGAACCATGAATTGCCTTTCCTTGACGGTTCCAAACCATGTGACGGCTACTAGGTTATAGCCGGTCCTGCCGGGGCGAGCGCCGGGCTGGTCGATGAACGCCGTGTGGGACGCGCTTCTCGCATAGCGACGCCAATGGCGGCTGGGAGACGATCAGCCGACGGATTCGGCGCTGGCGATCAGCCCGCGCCGACAGGCCGTCGACCACATGCCGTGACGCGCGACGCCACCAGCTGCGGGAAGGGACGCGCAACGGGTCGGTGGTTGAGGCTGTCGTGATCGAAGTAAAAGACTAATCTTTGTGCATGGCTCGCTACTACGACGTGCATCCCCTCAATCCACAACCCCATGCGCTCACCCAGGTGGCAGACATCGTGCGGGACGGCGGGCTGGTCGCCTACCCGACAGATTCGGGCTACGCGCTGGGCTGCAAACTCGGCAACCGCGACGGGCTCGATCGCATCCGCGCCATCCGCCGTCTCACCAGCAAGCATCACTTCACGCTGGTGTGCAGCGAGTTCGCCCAGTTGGGCGCGTACGTCGAGATGAACAACGTCGTCTTCCGGGCGGTCAAGGCCGCGACGCCGGGTCCGTACACGTTCATCCTCAAGGCCAGCCGGGAGGCGCCGAAGGCGATGTTGCACCCGAAGAAGAAGACGGTCGGCGTGCGCATTCCCGAGCATGTGACGGCGCTGGCGCTGCTGCACGAGATGGGGGAGCCGCTCATGTCGAGCACGCTCATCCTGCCGGACGCGGATCAGCCGATGACCGAGGGCTGGCTGATCAACGACGAGTTGGGCAGCGAGCTGGACGCCGTGCTCGACTCGGGCGACTGCGGCCTGGAGCCGACGACGGTGGTCGACTTCACCGGCGACGAGCCGGTGATCGCCCGCTACGGCGCCGGCGACCCCACGCCGTTCGAGGGCTAACGGTCGGTCGACCGCGGCGCTGGTCGCGCGACGTCGACGGCAGCTCTGCTTCAAGGAACGCCTTTACGTTGAGAACGACCCAACTCGGAACACTTGACTTACCTTTGCCGGTAGGTAAGCTGTCGATAAAGGTAAGGAGGAGTCGTGTCGGTTGCCGTCATGTCCAGCAAAGGCCAGATCGTGGTCCCAGCGGAGCTACGTCGCCGGGCCGAGCTCGCCGCCGGCGACCGGGTCATCATCGATTTCGATGACGCAACGAAGGAGCTGCGCCTGCGGAAAGCCGAATCGGTCGGCGAGCTGATTGATCGGCTCGCCGGACGGACGACGGCTTGGGCCAAACCGGGCACACCACCGCTGGAAGAACCGCGCGAGTTCTATCGGACTCGGGCGCCGAGAGCCTGACATGGCACTCGCCTCGCTCGACACGAACGTGGTGCTTCGCTTGGTCATGGCGGATGTGCCTGACCTTCACCAGCGGGCACGTGACCTGGTGGCTTCGCCCGGCGCACGGTTCGAGGTGTCGGATTACGTCTTCGTTGAGTTGGTGTTCGTCCTCGACCGCCATTACGGGCTCGACCGCCAACAGATCAGCGCGACAGTCGAGGGCTTGTTGGAACTGGACAACCTCGATTGCCACGAATCACTGCTTCGCGCGGCCCTGGATCAATGGCGAACGCACCCCAGTCTTTCTTTTGAAGACTGCCTCATGGCCGAGCACGCGCTGTCGCGCGGCGCGACGCCCCTGTGGACTTTCGACCACAAACTCGCGCTCCAGCATGACGCCGTGCGTGAGGTGCCCGCTCACCTCACAGACCGCGATTGAGGCCTATGACTGACTGGCGATCCAGGAGCGGTGGCGTGGTTGCTCGGTCTGGTCGGCTGGGTCGAATTCCAGGCGGCCGTCGGCGCTGCGGTGGGCGTTGGCGATCATCAGCTTGATGCGGTTGAGCTGGTTGACCTCGCTGGCGCCTGGGTCGTAGTCGACGGAGACGACGTTGGCCTGCGGGTAGAGACGGCGGAGGGCCCGGAACATGCCGCGACCGACCACGTGGTTGGGCAGGCAGGCGAACGGTTGCGCACAGATGATGTTCGGCGCGCCCTGTTCGATCAGGTCGATCATCTCGGCCGTGAGCAACCAGCCCTCGCCGGCCTGGGTGCCGAGCGAGATGATGGACGTCGCGCGCTCCGCCATCGTGCCGAGGTCGGTCGGGATCTCAAACTTGCCGTTCGTTCGCGCGAGCGCGCGGTTCACTGGCTTCTGGTACTGCTCGAACAGCCACACCCCGGCGCGCTTGGGCCCGCGCGAACGCTTGCCGATGCCGAGGTTCTCATAGCGCCACTCGCCGGTGTAGAGCGCCTGGGTGAAGAAGTCCAGAATGCCGGGCACGACCGCCTCACAGCCTTCTTCTTCGATGACTTCAATGACGTGATTGTTCGCGTCGGGGTGGAACTTCACCAAGATCTCGCCGACCAGTCCGACGCGCGGTTTGCGTGGGACGTTGCGCAGCGGCAACTCGTCGAACTCACGTACGAGGCTGTCGATGAGCTTCGCGTAGCCGAGCTTGCGTCCGAGCGTCTTGGAGTAGCCGCCGGTGGTGAAGAACTCGCGAGCGATCTGGTCCCAGCGGAAGTACAGGGCTTGGGCGCTGCCCTGATTGGCTTCGTACGGACGCACCCGGAACAGCACGTTTTGCAGCAGATCGCCGATGACCAGCGCCTGGATGCCGTGGTGCACCAGCGCCGGCGTGATCGAGAAGCCGGGGTTGTCCTCAAGCCCTTGCGCGCTGATGGCCAACACCGGCACCTGGCCGTAGCCGGCGTCCGCCAGCCCCTTGCGCAGCAGACCGACGTAGTTGGACGCACGGCACATGCCGCCGGTTTGGGTGATGATGACGGTCGAGCTGTCGGGGTCGGCGCCGCCCGAGACGAAGTTGTTGATGAGCTGGCCCACCACCATGATGGCGGGGTAGCAGGCGTCGTTGTTGACGAACTTCAGGCCAGCGTTGACGTCCTCGGGAGTCGTACGCTCCAACACCTTGAGCTTGTAGCCCAGCCGCCGGAAGACCGGCTCGATGAGACGGAAGTGGATGGGCGACATCTGCGGCGCGAAGATCGTGTGGTTGCGCCGATCTTCCTTCGTGAACATCTTGCGCGTCGCGTGTCGTTCGTCGTCGGCGTAGGTCTCGATCTGCGTCGTCTGAGGACGACGCGAGGCCGCGGCAGCCTTCAGGGAACGCAAGCGGATGCGGGCCGCACCAAGATTGGAGACCTCGTCGATCTTGAGCACGGTGTAGGTGTCGCCCGCGCCCTCGAGGATCTCCTGCACCTGGTCGGTGGTGATGGCGTCGACGCCGCAGCCGAACGAGTTCAACTGCACGAGGTAGAGCTCGGGGTGCTGCGCGACGATGTGGGCCGCCTCGTACAGCCTGGTGTGATAGGCCCACTGGTCGCGCACGCGCAGCGGCCGTTCCATGCCCGGTTCCAGGCCGACGATGGAGTCCTCGGTGAGAACCGCCATGCCGAGCTGGTTGATGAGCTCGGGGATGCCGTGGTTGATCTCGGGGTCGACGTGGTAAGGCCGCCCGGCGAGCACGATGCCCTTGATGTCGTGTTCTTGGATGTAGGCCATCGTCCGTTCGCCTTCGGCCCGGATGTCGGCCTTGACGGCGGCGTCTTCCTTGAAACCCGCTTCGACGGCGGCCGTCGCCTCCTCAAGCGTGACGTCCCAGTCGGCGAAAGTCTCGACCAGACGCTCGGCCAGCTTGTCGGGATCGGCCAGGTTGAGGAAGGGGTCGAGGTAGCGGACGCCCGCCTCGCGCAACCGATCGAGGTTGTTGGCCAGCACCTGCGGGTAGAAAGCGACGATCGGGCAGTTGAAGTGGTCGTCCGCACCGTCGAAGAGCTGCTGCTCGTAGGTCACGCAGGGGTAGAAGATGGTCTTCACACCCTGGTCGAGCAGCGATTCAATGTGGCCGTGGGAGAGCTTGGCCGGGTAACAGACGTTCTCCGAGGCGATCGACTCCATGCCGTGCTCGAAGAGTTCGTGGCTCGACCGCCCGGAGATGATGACACGGAAGCCGAGCGTGGTCAGGATCGTGAACCACAGGGGATAGTTCTCGTACATGTTGAGCACGCGGGGGAGGCCGATGTCACCACGGGTGGCTTTCGCTTCGGTGAGCCGCCGGTAGCCGAACATGCGCTTGTACTTGTAGTCGAAGAGGTTCGGCAAGGCGCTGCGACGCTTGGCGGCGACGCCGGTGAGCTGGTACTCCTCGCCCCGTTCGCAGCGGTTGCCCGACACGTGCTTGGTGCCGTCGTTGAACGAAGAGATCGTCAGCTGGCAGTGGTTCTGGCACAACTTGCAGGTGTCGAGCTTCGTCTCGACGTGGAAGCCGTCGAGCTCGTCCAACCCCATGATCGAGCTTTCGTCGCCTGGGGTGTAGTGGGATTGCGCCGTCAGCGCCGCGCCGTAGGCGCCCATGAGGCCGGCGATGTCGGGCCGCACCACATTGGCGCCGGTCAGCAGCTCGAACGCGCGCAGCACGGCGTCGTTGAGGAAGGTGCCGCCCTGCACGACGACGTTGTCACCGAGCTGGCTGGCGTCACGCAACTTGATGACCTTGTAGAGGGCGTTCCGGACGACCGCGTAGGAGAGGCCGGCGGAGATGTCGCCCACCTCCGCGCCTTCCTTCTGCGCCTGCTTGACGGACGAGTTCATGAAGACCGTGCAGCGGCTGCCGAGGTCGACGGGCCGGGTGGCCGCGACCGCCGTGTCGGCGAAGTGCTGGACGTCGGTGCCCATCGTCGCGGCGAACGTCTGGAGGAACGAGCCGCAGCCGGACGAACAGGCCTCGTTGACGGCAATCGAATCGATGACGCCGTTGCGGATGCGCAGGTACTTCATGTCCTGGCCGCCGATGTCGATCACCGAGGTGACGTCCGGGCACAACCGCGCCGCCGCGCGATAATGCGCCATCGTCTCAATCTCGCCGTCGTCGACGCGCAGCGCCGCCTGAATCAGGCCCTCGCCGTAACCGGTCACGCAGCAGCGGGCCAGCGTCACGGCCGGCGGCAAGGCCGCCCAGAGATCTTTCAGGATGCCGACGGCTGCGGTCACCGGGTCGCCTTCGTTGGAGGCGTAGTAGGAGTAGAAAATCTCGCCGTCCGTGTTGGTGAGCACGGCCTTGATGGTGGTGGAGCCGGCGTCGATGCCGAGGAAGCAGTCGCCGCTCGCCTCGGACAGGGGGTGCTGCTCGACGTGCGCGGTGGCGTGACGCTCGTGGAACTCGTCGTATTCCTCGGGCGTGGCGAACAGCGGCCGCATCGGCGACGAGACGAGTGGCAGCTGCGTGGCCCGCTTGAGGCGGTCGAGCAGGTCGTTGATGTTGACCGGATCGCCGGTGGCGAGGAAGGCGGCGCCGAGGGCGACGAAGAGGTGGGCGTCGTCCGGCGTGGTGAACGACTCGGCCTGGCCCTTCAGCGCACGCACGTAGGCGGCGCGAAGCTCGGGCAGGAAGTGCAGCGGGCCGCCGAGGAAGACGATGTTGCCGCGGATCGGATGGCCGCAGGCCAGCCCGGCGATGGTCTGCGTGGCGACCGCCTGGAAGACCGACGCCGCGAGGTCGGTGTGGGCGGCGCCCTGGTTGATGAGCGGCTGCAAATCTGACTTGGCGAACACGCCGCAGCGGGAGGCGATGGGGTAGAGGTGCTCGTACTGCGAGGCCAACTCGTTGAGCCCCTGGGCGTCGGTGTGCAACAGCGTGGCCATCTGGTCGATGAAGGCGCCGGTGCCGCCCGCGCAGGTGCCGTTCATGCGCTGCTCGGGCGTCGGATGGAGGTAGGTAATTTTTGCATCCTCGCCACCGAGCTCGATCACCACGTCGGCCTCGGGCTGGCGGAGTCTGATGGCCTCGGTGCCGGCGATGACCTCTTGCACGAAGGGGACGCCCATCAGCTCGGCGACGTGCAAGCCGCCGGAGCCGGTGACCACGGTGCGGAAGACGGCGTCGGGGAATTGCTGTCCCACTTCCACGAGCAGCTTGCCCAGCTCGCCCCGCACGCTCGCCTGGTGTCGACGGTAATCGCTGAAGATCATCTGACCGTCAGACAACACAACCGCCTTGACGGTCGTGGAGCCAATATCGAGCCCAAGAGCGAACGTTTTCTGCATCGGCAACCCTGTTCCTTCACCTACGCCAGCGTTAACTTATGGACGTCACTTTAGCCTGACTTCCGGCCGGCCCCAGGCAAACGGGGTCGTCCGGCATGTGCGGCGCCACCGAAACGCGGGCTGCCACAGCCGGGACAGGGGCCAGATGACGCCTGTGAGGACGACCGATACCATGGAGGCATCTTTCTCGCGTGAGGCTAGGAGTTGCCATGGGATTGTTCGGTTCATCAGCACCGGTGCCGGTGGAGTTGCCGTCCTTGAGCCGTGACCGAATTGAGAGCGTCTTGCGTGCCAAGGAATGGCACTACCAGGTCGACGAAGACGGCGATTTGTGCGGCCTGTGGGGCGACAACCTGTTTTACTTCTTCGCCAGCGGCGAAAAGAACGAGATCCTCTACGTCCGCGGACGCTGGCATCAGGCGCTCGACATCGAGCGTCGCACGGAGGCCCGCGAGGTGCTCGACGATTGGCATCGCGACCGCCTGTGGCCCAAGGGCTTCACCACGGCGTCTCGGACGCACAGCTCACCCAGAGCATCACCTGTGCCATCAGCACCTGCCTGCAGATGTTCGACGAGATCGCGAAGCACTTCGGCAAATAACCCGCCCGATCGAGCCGGGCCGAAGCTAGTCGGCGGCCGAGGCGAGCGGTGGGTTGAGGTCGTCAGGCCTGATAGACGTTCGCCTCGTAGGGACGCAGGTTGCCGTCGAGGGTCAACTGATCGTAGGTGGACGCGAGCAACGTGAAGCCACCGGGCACAGGCTCACGACGCAAAGGCGCACGGGACAGGTTGCACTCGATGAACAGTCGTTCGTCGTCGCAGGCGCGGATGTAGCCGAAGTAGTGACTCCGACGTGGCGCCACAAAGGCCACCGTCCCGTCGGTCAACGCGGGGTGCTCGCGGCGCAAGGCCGTCATGGTGCGATAAAAGGCGAGCACGGAACCAGGGTTGGTCGCCTCGTCCGCGGCGTTCCAGCCGTCTCTCTCGTCGCCGTCGCCGCTGATCCACGGCTCGACGTCCGAGAAACCGGCGTGCGGCCCGGCGGTCCATTGCACGGGGGTACGGGCGTGGTCGCGCGTGCCGGCGAGCACCTTGGCGAACGCGTCGGTGTGGGACATCCCACCAGCCACCAGTTCGTGGAAGAGGTTGATCGACTCGATGTCGCGCAGGTCGTCGATGGAGGAGAAACGCTGGTTGACCATGCCGAGCTCTTGGCCCTGGAAGAGGAAGGGCGTGCCGCGCGAGGTGAGTTGGACGACCGCGAGCAGCTTGGCGAGCACCGTGCGGTAGGCCCCGTTCGGTTCGACCTTCGACACCCAGCGCGGGTTGTCGTGGTTGTCGTAGAACAGCGACATCCAGCATGACGACGGGTAGTCGGTGGCCCAGTCGATGAGGTAGTGCTTGAGGTAGTCGAGGTCGTAGCGGTAGTCGTCGAAGCGCGTCTTGCCCGGCATCTCGAGGTGATCGAAATTGAACACCATGTCGAGTTCGTGCCGGTCGCGGCCGGTGAGCAGCGCCGCCATGTCGAGGCCGACGCCGGGAGTCTCGCCGACTGAGAACGCGTCGTACGGCTCGAACGCCTCAGTGCGCAGCTGACGCAGGTACTCGTGCAGGTGCGGCCCGTAGAAGTAATTCTCGATCCCGTTGAAACCGATGAGCTGAGCGATGGTGCCGTCGCCATCGGGCAACTCCGCTTGCTTGGAGATGTAGTTGATGACGTCGAGGCGGAAGCCGTCCACTCCTTTGTCGAGCCACCAGCGAACCATGTCGACCACCTCGCGGCGCAGCGCCGGATTGTCCCAGTTGAGATCCATCTGTTTGCTGGAAAACAGGTGGAGCCCCCACTGCTCGCGTTCGGGGAAGTAGCGCCAAGCCGACCCGGAGAAGAAGGACGTCCAGTTGTTGGGCGGCGAATCGGGCGTGCCGTCGCGGAAGAGGTAGAAGTCGCCGTACGGACCCTGTGGGTCACGCAACGCCTGCTGGAACCACTGGTGTTCGTCGGAGGTGTGGTTGACCACCAAGTCCATGATGAGACGCATGCCCCGCTCGTGGGCGCCCGCCAGCAGCCGGTCGAAATCAGCCATCGTGCCGAATTTCGCCATGATCGCCCGGTAGTCGCGGATGTCGTAGCCGTTGTCGTCGTTGGGGGAGTCGTAGATGGGCGACAGCCACAACGCGTCGACGCCGAGGTCACGCAAGTAGTCGAGCTTCTCGACGATGCCACCGAGGTCGCCGATGCCGTCGCCGTTGGAATCCTTGAAGCTGCGCGGATAGATCTGGTAGAAGACGGCCCGCTTCCACCAGGGCTCGTCGCCCGACGGCTCCTCTGGCGAGCGGGCGGCCGTCCCCGGCGAGACCGATGTGGTGGCTGGCCGGTGTGCGTCGTCGCGACCCTCCGCTGCCATGTCGGTCAAGCTTTCCGGTTTCGGGGACGGCATCTTCTCGCTCTCGAGTGGCGGCGTCGCCGGTTCATCGTCGACCGGTCTCTCGTCGGTCTGGCTGTTGAGCAAGGCCAGGAGCGCGTCAAAGAATCCGGCATCGAGGTGTCGGCCAGCGATGGACTTGATCTGGGACAGCCGCAGACGCCTGACGACCGGATTCGTCACCCAGACGGTGCCAAGCCCGAGCTGAAGCAGGATTTTCGTCAACGCATCGTGGCCGACGGGGTTGGCCCACAGGTCGGCCACGGTGCTGCGCATCGTCAAAGGCTGCTGGGCGGCCGGCTGCGCGGATGGACGCCGGATGTCGTGCGTCGAGCGGTGGAACAGGGCCATGGTCATTCCTTCGACTCGTCGACGAGCTCGCCGCGTTCCACCAACTCGGTGTGGATCTGCTCGTAGAACTTCTCGTCGATGCGGAACTTCGTCTTGTAGACGATCCAGCCGACCAGGATGCAAACGAGCGGCAACAGGAACATCATCGCCTTGAAGATGAACAGGTTCGTCCCGGCGAGCATCACCGTGGCGTTGTCGTTGATGCCCACGGCGAGGGCGGTGTAGCCGACGATGCCGGTCGCGGCGGCGCCGCCAGCCTTGTAAACGAACGGCTGGACGGCGAAGGTCACCGAGTCGTTGCGCTTGCCGAGCTTCCAGTGGCCGTAGTCGACGGTGTCGGCCAGGAAGAGCAGGATCAGCAGCTGGATGGCCGCCTGCCCGATGAAGATGAGCACGCCGGCGATGCCGACGAAGATCATCGTGTTCGTCGGGGCGAAGAAGAACACGACGTAGCCGATGACGACCAGCAGCATCGCGATCAGGTAGATCGTGCCGCGCGAGAGGCGCTTGGACACGAACGGGAAGACCAGGAGCGAGATGATCTGCGACACGCCGAGCACGCCGGCGAAGATCGAGTACATGTCCTTGTTGCCGAAGACGTTGGTGAAGTAGAACATGCCGAAGCTCACCGTCGTGGTGTAGCCGACCATGAAGAGCAGCATCGCGATGGCCACGTAGATGAGCTGGTCGTTCTTGGCGATGGCGCGCACGAAGTCACGCGCCGACGTGTGCTGCTTCTCCTCCTCGACGATGGTCGTCGGCTCTTTCACGCCGAAGAGGGTGACCGACTGCCCGGCCCACATGACGACGATGATGATCACGGCGAAGATGAACCAGGCCTGAGGGTTGGTGTCACCGCCGAGCGCCTTGGTGATGGGCACGTTGCCCGCCACCACGAAGAAGGTGCCGATCAGGGCGAAGATGCGGGCTTTCGACCCGATGTTCTCGCGTTCTTTCTGATCGGTCGAGAGCGCCGGGACGTAGGACCAGTAGGAGATGTCGTTGATCGACCAGGACACCGACCACAGGAGATAGACGATGCCGAAGACGACGATGTAGGCGGCGTCGCTCAGCCCGTTGTCCCAGAAGATCAACAGGGTGAGAAGCCCCGAGAGGATGGCGCCGATCAGGATCCACGGCTTGTGCTTGCCCCAGCGGCTGTGGGTGTTGTCGACGATCACGCCCATGACCGGGTCGCTGACGGCGTCGACGACCCGGACGGCCACGATGATGCCGGTCACCCAGGCGACCACGGTGTCCGAGAGATCAGCCACCGTGGTGAGGTACACCACCAAGAACATGCTGATGAGGGTGTAGAGCATGTCGCGGCCGACCGTGCCGATCGGGAACGTCCAGCGGTTGCGGCGATATTCATCCATGAGAGTGTGCCTTTCCATCAAGAGTGATCGGGTGAACGGATCTCAGCTCTTCCGTCGTCGGCCCGGCCGGATGAAACCGGTCGGCGGCGGCTCCGTCAGGTCTGCCGTCGTCACGTAGAGGGCGGAACCGAAGTCGCCCAGCAGACGCGTGTGCTCGTTGTAGCCGCTGCCCATGAACTGGTTGTCGAGCATCACGCCCGCCGCGAGCAGTGCACCGGTGGCCTGGTAGGTCTCGACGCAGTCGGTGAGGTGGTAGACCTTGCCGGCGGTGCGGATCACCGGCCCGTTCGGGTCGAGCGTCACCGGCAGAATATGTTTGAGCAGCTCCCCGAAGCGGTCGAGATAGAGATACTGCGGCCGCGTCGTGACGGTGTAACGACGAGCCGGGTCGAGGCCGGTCACGCGCAACGTGTCGTAACCCTCGTTGGCCGTGGCGAGCGTTTGGAAGAAACCGGAGACCGCCTCGCTGCCGTCGCGGGCGACGGTCTGCCAGCCGATCTTGTTGGCCTTGCGGGGGTCGAACCGCGAGAAGCGTCCGTACTGGAACGTCCGGCGGTGCTCCTTGTAGAACGCGATCTGCTCGCGGATCTCCTTCTTTTGCAGGCCGGTGAGGTACTTGAGGTCGAGCTCATAGCCGAGCACGCCGAAGGCGGCGACGTTGAAGCGCGTCGACAGAGGCGTTAGGCGAAGGGTCTGCTGGTGCGGCGCCTGGGAGACGTGCGCGCCCATGCAGGACGGTGGGTAGAGGTAGGACAGGCCGCCCTGGATGGCGAGACGCTCGATCGGATCGGTGTCGTCGGACGTCCACACCTGCGGCGAGTAGCACAACATGCCGAGGTCGAACCGGTCGCCGCCAGAGGCACAGCTCTCCAGCAGGATCTGGGGACGCGGGCGGAAGATCGCGTCGAGCACCCGGTAGAGTCCCAGGATGTACGAGTGGAAGAAACGGCCCTGCTCGCTCAGCGTGGGGGAATAGGCGTCCGAGATGTGCCGGTTCATGTCCCACTTGACGTAGGAGATACCGGCGCTGTCGAGCACGGAGCCGACGGATTCGATGATGTAGTCCTGCACGTCGGGGTTGGTCAGGTCGAGCACGAGCTGGTTGCGGCCGAGCGTGGTGCGGCGTCCGGGCGCGCGAACAGCCCACTCGGGGTGGGCGCGGAACAGGTCGGAATCTTCGTTGACCATCTCCGGCTCGAACCACAGTCCGAACTCCATGCCCATGGCGCGGATCTCGTCGGCGAACCCCGTCAGACCCGATGGCAGCTTGCGCCGGTTGACGTCGTAGTCGCCGAGCCCGGCGGTGTCGGAGTCGCGTTGGCCGAACCAGCCGTCGTCCAACACGAACAGCTCGACGCCGAGATCGCGGGCGCCGCGGGCGAGCTGAAGGAGCTTCTTCTCGGTGAAGTCGAAGAAATGAGCCTCCCAATTGTTGAACAAGACGGGACGCTCGCGGTGCTGCCAGTCGCCGCGCACGATGTGGTCGTTGACGAAATCGTGGAAGTGATGAGAAGCGCCGTTCATACCAGCGTCGGAGAACGTCATGACCATCTCGGGGGTCTCGAAACGTTCCCCAGGCTGAAGCGTCCACTCGAAGCAATGCGGGTTGACGCCGAGCGCGACGCGGACAAGATCGTGACTGCCCACCTCGGCCAGGCCGAGGTGGTTTCCGGAGTAGACCAGGTTGAAGCCGTAGACCCAGCCGTTGTCCTCGTCAGCGCCGCCTTCAGCCAACAGGAAGCCGGGGTTGTGCCGGTTGGAACTGGCGCCGGTGGTGGACGAGTTGGCGACCAAACCGGCGGCGAGCGGATGATCGTGGCGGTGGGCCTCCTTGATCCAGTCGCCGTCGAACGTCACCATGCGGAAGTTGCGGTCGGGCAGATCGACGCTGCCGGAGAGCAGGCGACGGATCGTGAGCGGACCGGCGGCTGTTCCGGTGCTCTGTGCGGCGTATTCCGGGTCGTCGTCGCCGCTGGCGTTGATCAACACGGCCCGGCGGGTGATCACGTCCACGGCGTCGTAGACCGTGTAAAAGAGCTGGAGACGGACGGCGGTCGCCGCGTCAACCAGGTCGACCCTCAGCGTCGAGCATTGGTCGTCCGTGCCGTAGGACGACGGCAGGCCGTCGAGCATCGGCGTATCACCGGGGACGATCTCATGTGAGACGTAGGTGAAGTCCGACGCGAAACCGCCGTCCGGCAGGCGTGCTTCGATGGGGGAGTAACGGTAGTCGCCGTAGCCGGTGCCCGACCATTCGAGGGGCAACGCGTCCAGCGAATAGGTGAGATCGGATTGGTCGTACGCGACGGTCGCCCCGATCTGGATGCTGCGCTTGAACGCGACGGCGTCCACCGGCTGAACGTCGAGACGCGGCCCGTAATACAGATGCTCAAGGTGCCCGAACGACGTCGTGCGGAACCAGTAGCTGGTTCCGGCGGTGTCCAGGCGGAACGTTGACCCCTCGGCGGTGATCGGCACGCGTCAAGTATCCCGCATCGCAAGCGGTTGCGTTGACGGTATCCGACCGTTGTCACAGCGGCTTCGTCGCGTGACCGCCTACCGACCAGACAGGGACGTGCCCGGCCCGTCGCCAGGGTGGAGTTTCGTCTAGCCGCGCGGCCGGACGACCACCGGGTCGGGCGTGATCGTCACCTGGAGCTGGTCGCCGCGCTGCGGGTGCTGGTCGGCGGCGTGCTGGAAGGTGAGAGACAGCCCGTCTGGAGTTTTCAGAATGGTGCGGCGCATCGAGCCGAGGAAGGTGCTCATCGTCACGGTCGTGACGATAGACGGCTCACCCGGATTCGCCAACCGCACATGCTCCGGACGGATGAACGCCTCGTAGTCGCCGTCGGCTCGATCGCCGATGACCGGCAGACTGAGCCCGGCGTAGTGGGCGACGCCGTCTCGCACCGTGACCGGCAAGAGGCTTGACATCCCGACGAAACCGGCGACGAATTGGCTCGTCGGAGCGAGGTAGAGCTCCTCGGGCGACCCGACTTGCTCGATCCGCCCGGCGTTCATGACGGCGATGCGGTCGGAAATCGCCAACGCCTCCTCCTGGTCGTGGGTGACGAAAATGGTCGTGATGCCGAGCTCCTGCTGGATGCGGCGGATCTCGACGCGCAGTTGCACGCGGACCTGCGCGTCTAGGGCCGACAACGGCTCGTCGAGCAGCAACACCTTGGGCGAGGTGACCAGGGCGCGGGCGAGGGCGACGCGCTGCTGTTGGCCGCCGGACAAGGCGTCCGGGTAGCGGCCGGCCAGGTCGCTCAGCCCGACCAATTCCAGCGCCTCCAGCGCGCGCGACTGGGCGACCTCGGCGGGCACTTTGCGCATCTCCAGCCCGAACATGGTGTTGCGCAGCACGTCCATGTGGGGGAACAGCGAGTAGGCCTGGAAGACCATGCCGATGTCACGCTTGTTGGTCGGCACGTCGGACACGTCGACGCCGTTCATGCGGATGACGCCGCCCGTGAGACTCTCCAGGCCGGAGACGAGCCGCAAGGCCGTGGTCTTGCCGCAGCCCGACGGGCCGAGCAGCGACAGGAACTCGCCGGCGCCGATCTCCAGATCGAGCTCGTGCAACACCCGGTTGGAGCCGAAGTCCTTGGTCACGCCCTCCAAGGTGACCGAGGTGGCCGTCCGGCTGGGCGCTGGTGTGGTGGCGGCTGTCATGATGATGGACGATCCTTTCGACGAGCGCCTGCCTGCCCGACACGTCCGATCAAGAGCAGCAGGATGAAACAGAAGACGAGGGCGAGCAGCGAGAACACCACTGCGATGTAGCTGTCCTGGCGGTTGACGAGCACCAGCGCGGTCTGAAGGTTCTGCCGGTTGAGCAGCGACGCGACGGTGAACTCGCCGAGCACCACGGCGACAGAGATGAGCGAGGCGGACAACAGGCCGGTGCGCAGATTGGGCGCCAGCACCCGCCAGACCGTCCTCGGCCAGGACGCCCCGAGCGAACGCGCCGCCTCGGCCAGCGTGGCGAGGTTGGTCGCGTCGATCGCCGCCTGGATCGACCGGAACGCGAACGGCAGCACCAGGACGCCGTAGGCGAAGCAGAGCGTCCACGCGCTCGTCCCGATGCTTCGTCCGATGACCAGGTAGATCGGTGTCAGGCCGACGACCAGCACGATGGCCGGAATGGTGATGGGGAGCAGCGCGACGAACTCGAAGGCCCGACGCAGCCGGGGGAACTTCAGGTTGATGAGGATCATCGTCGGGGCGAGCAGCAACAAGACGATCGCGACGGTGGTGACCATCAGCATCAAGGAGTTGGTCAGGCCCACCCAGATCGGCTTGTACTTCGCGGAGTTGGCCGGGTCGAAGATGCTGGCCCAGTGGACGCCGGAATGCCCGCCGCCGTCACGCAGGGTGAACTCGAAGGTGGCGATCAGCGGGATCAGCACGAACGCGCCCACCAGAACGCCGACGATGATGCGCGAGACCCGTCCCGGATAGAACGACGACTTGTTTCTCATGCGACACGCCACCTCTCGGCCCGCCGCTGGATCAGGTTGTACGCGACCATCACGACGGCCATCACGACGATCATGCCCGCGGCGAGCGCGCCGGCCAGGTTGGCCCGGCCGAGCACGGTCTCACTGGTCAGCGCGGCTCGGATCTGGAGCGGAACGATGGGCGAGCCCTGGCTCACGAGAGCGGCGGCCGTCGCGTACGCGGAGAAGGAGTTGGCGAAGAGCAGCAGATAGCTCGCGGCGAACGACGGCGCCAGCACCGGCAGACCGATCTTCGTCCAGAACGTCCGGCGGGTGCCGCCGAGCGTCAGGTTGGCCTCGGCCCACTGCGGTTTGAGCGCTCCCATGGCCGGGCCAAAAGTGATCACCATGAGCGGGATCTGGAAATAGATGTAGGGCAGGACGAGCCCTGGCATGTCATACAGCCACATACCCGACGCGTAGATGTCGATGCCGATGCCGCGCAAGGCTTGGGTGATGAACGACTCCCGGCCGATGGCCGCCATGAAGACGAAGGCGAGCATGACGCCGCCGAACTGAGCCAAGACGCCGGACGCGGCGTCCACCACGACGCGGACCGGATGAGTTTGAGGGAGTCCCAACAGGACATAGCAGACGAGCGCTCCGACCACGGCGCCGACGGCCGCGGTCGACAGTGACAGCCACACGCTGTTCCAGAAGGTGCGGAGCACCACCGGATCGCCGAGCGCGGCGAAGTTGTCCAGCGTGAAACCGCCCTGGCTGTCGAACAGCCCCGAGGCGATGGCGATCACCGTCGGCAGGCCGAGGAAGATCACCAGATAGACGCTGAAGGGGGCCAAACCCAGCACCCCCAGCACGCCTCGCGGCCGACGTCTCGGTGGCCCGGCCGAAGCCGGGCCACCAGAGACATCGCCGTGCGTGCGCGTCGCAGCAGCAGCCATCGTCATGGATCGCGATCCTACTGGATGGCGGTGGCCCACTGCTGCCCGAGCAGGGTGCTCGCGGCATCACTTTGGGCAGCGGTCGGCACCATGGTCTCGGACGGCGCGGCGGGCAAGGCCGACGCCAGTGAGGCGTCGATCGTTCCGGCCTTGGTCATGGCCTCCATCCGGGACGGCCGCGCGCCGCCGGCCAGGAACAGATTCTGGACCTCGTCAGAGAAGAGGAACTCTTCCCACAGGCGAGCGGCCGCCGGATGCGGCGCCCCAGCGTTGATCGCCTGGTTGTAGTAGTCCGCGTAGCCCTTGTCGGGGAACACCACGACTTTCCAGGCCGGGTTGTCTTTGGCCGGCGTGGCGTTCAGGTAGTCCCAGTCGAACACGACGGGGGTCTCGCCCGAGGCGATGGTGGCCGGCGTGGGGTCGACCTTGAGGAAATTGCCGGCCTTGTTCATCTGGGTGAAGAAGTCGATTCCAGGGGCGAAATCGTCCAGGGTGCCACCGTTGAGGATGGTGGCCAAGCCGACGGCGGCGAATCCGGCGCCTGCCTGCGTCGGGTCGCCGTTGACGGCGACCGCGCCCTTGTAGTCCGGCTTCAACAGATCCTGGATGGTTGTCGGCGCGGGGAACTTGGAGGAGTCATATCCCACCGACATGTAGCCGCCGTAGTCGCCGACGTAACGTCCGTCAGGGTCTTTCAACTCGTCGGGGATGTCGGCCCAGGTGGCCACTTTGTAGGGGGCGAAACTCGACGTCTCAGAGCGGGCCACGGCGATGCCGAGGTCGAACACGTCCGGCGCGGTGTCGAGGCCTGCGTTCGTCTTGGCGGCCTGGATCTCTTCGGCGCTGGAGACGCTGGGGCTCTGCTCAACGATGGTGATCTCCGGGTACTTCGACGCGAACAGGTCCAGGATGGCCCCATAATTCGCCCAGTCGCGGGGGAGAGCGATGACATTGAGGGTGCCTTCGGCCTTGGCCGCCGCCTCAAGATCGGCCAACGTGCCAAAGTCGGCCAGACTGGTGGCGCTAGCGGCCTTGGAGTTGTCTGGCGTCGGTGTGCTGGAGCAAGCGCTGGCCGCCAGGCCGACGCTCAGGATGACGGCGGCGATACTCGCTGCCTTCCGCAAGTGTTTTGACATCTACCTGTTCCTCATCATTGGTTGGGATGTTTCAGATCGTGCCTGTATACAGCACGGCGCCTCGGAGAGCGAGTGTCTCACATAGATCACATCACATCTGCTTCTTCATGACGATCGGCGCCGCTGCCGAACAGCTTCCGTCCAGAATAGCGTTTTGTGGTGATGGGCACGCGCATCATGAGCGGTTTGGTGGGCGCCCACTGCCGTCGGGTGGCCGCTGTGGGCAAGTTAGGTCAAACGCAGTCCGGATGCCCGCGATGACCGCAGTGCATAGGTGACAGCCACAGGTACGAGTCCTTGCGGCGTGGGGGGGCATCTCCACACGATATTTTGACATAATGTACATTATCGGACAACTGGGTTGGTGGGACGCGAGCATTGCGGAGCTTCCGCTACACGCCGTCCTTCGCCCGGTGGATCAATCCTCTGGTGCGCTGCCTTCACGTCACCGATCTTCAGCAGACCAGTGATCTGATGCTTCGTCATCGTGGCGTCGGCTAGCCGGTCTGTGCCGCGCCCGCGCACTTCGCTGCAGCCAACCCTGAAGCTCGACCCATACCGTCGTTCTTGCCCTGTCTTGGCAAGAGCTTGCCTTCTCTGCGCTTCAGGCCTCCAGAGGCCGCATAGGCCCATGTCTGTCGACTCGGCTGTCTCTGCTTGTGTTTGCCGTCGTGTCGTTGGCCTTGCCGGAGGTGCCTTTCTCGGTTGGGTCTTCTCCTTGCCGCCGCACTGTGGCGGGTGTGCCGCATCCAAGATGCGTCTTGTCTTTCCTCTTCTTGCGGTTGCCGCCGGCGTGAGGCTGGTTGGTGGCTGGTTGGTGGGTGCGTGGTGGGTGGGGTTGGTGCACGTAGTGGGTTGGGTGTGGGTTTTGGGGTGGTGGTTTGTTTGGTGGGTTTGGCGTTGTTTTTGTCCATTAATGGGGCTGTGCGGGTTTTTTGATTGTCACATCAAGGGTTCAACGAACACACGGTGACAAACAAGAAAGCCAAGGAGAAACGAAATGCCCCCCATTGATTCTCACAACACCACTCAGACTATTAACCCCCGGCCCACCCACCTGCCGCCCCGTAAAGCCATCGCCAGCATCTTCATCCTGTTCGCCACCGCCCTGGCCGGCGGCACCGCCGCCACCGCCTTCGCCACCGACACACCGACCCCAGCAGCCATCAACAACACAACCACCGCAGGCACCACCACCAGTGAGGCTGGTGAAGAATCCCCCATCAACCTCGCCACCAAAACCAAGAAAACCAAGAAAGCCAAAAAGAAGACCAGCAAGAAGAAGGCCAGCAAGAAGAAGACCAGCAAGAAGAAGACCAGCAAGAAGAAGACCAGCAAGAAGAAGGCTTCTAAGAAGAAGGTGACCAAGAAGAAGGTCACCAAGAAATCCGCCAAGAAGAAGGCCGCTGCGAAGAAGGCCGCCGCGAAGAAGGCCGCCGCGAAGAAGGCCGCTGCGAAGAAGGCCGCCGCGAAGAAAGCTGCTGCGAAGAAGGCCGCTGCGAAGAAGGTGACGGGGAAGACGGACACGAAGAAGGCTGCCAAGGTGGTGCCGGTGGGCAAGGCTGCCGCGAAGGTCACTCAGACCAGCAACCTGCGTTCCTACATCTCCCAGTACGCCAAACGGTCCAACATCGCCTCCATCAGCTGCGTCACGAAACTGTCCCACGCTGGCCTGACCGCCATGTACTTCGGCTCCGGCATGAGCACCATCCAACTCCGCAAGGCTCTGAGTGGCAGCCAGTTCAAACAAGTCGCCGTCCACGAGTTGATGCACTCCGTGCAAGCCTGGGTCTACCAAGGCAAAACCGTCACCAACTGGAAACAACTCAGCCCCGCCCTCGGCTCCACCTTCGGCAACACCACCAGCGCCTTCGGCCCCCTCGAATACGCCGCCGACTGCATGACCCAAAA
>QMCE01003156.1_pt1 | contig 19454 bp, 19 predicted proteins | sample 1821851 | NCBI WGS metagenome assembly QMCE01 (sample SAMN09453174, study PRJNA476694) | Termite gut metagenome, whole genome shotgun sequencing project. | isolation source: worker | host: Odontotermes sp. | place: South Africa:Pretoria | collected 2016-01-28
AATACAATTGTTGAAAAAAAACAACAAAAATCAGCGGATAAAGACATTTGTCGTTACCCGCTGACTGTTATTTTGTTAAAAAGAGTTGCCCGGAAACTTCAGTTTCAGAATAACTTCCGCTAAAAACTTGCAAAACACACAATATTTCGCAAAACTTGTTTGACAACTAACAAGCTGAACTTTAAGTTTAGCGCGAAATCACAGTTTCGCCATTGTCAAATAAGTCCTTTTACTCGCCGATTCTTATCGAGTTAAACCACGCATCGTTGAAAAGCTCAAGCCCGGCGCCCACATCGTCTTTGATTTCCGTGTTGGCCAGTTCTTCCGCCTGATAAAGGGGCGGGTCTTTTTTGAACTCACGCGCGGGAATATTTGCCGTGGCAGGGAAGCCGAAAGCATCGGCAAACTCCGCGTAGATTTCCGGGCGGTGGATAAAGTCGATGAACTTGTGCGCGAGCTCCTTGTTTTTTGAACCCTTGAGTATGCACATATTGTCGATATACGCCGGGCCGCCTTCAGGAGGAATGAAGAACACCGTGTTGTTCCGCATCGCTTCGTTGTCGCCGATTTCCTCAAACACAACTTCGGCGTATCCCTGAACTACCCAGAAATTTTCGTCAGCGAATCCCTTGCCGAATGCCTCCGCGTCAAATTTCACCAGATTGGGTTTCCATGAATTATTGATAAGATCGCGAGCCTGTGCGATTTCCTCAGGATTAACCGAATTGACCGAATAACCGAGGTGAACCAGAGCGTCACCCATTACTTCGCGCATATCGTCCAGCATGGTCATTTTGCCCTGAAGGTCTGAACGGCTGAAAATTGACCAGCTCCGCTCAAATTCGGGAACACGCGCAGTATTAACCGCAATTCCCGCCGCGCCGTAATAATAGGGAACGGAATAGTTCATTTCAGGATCATAAGTGGCTTTTTTCAATACTTCGGGATCGATGTTTCCCAGATTTGTCAAAAGCGATTTATCAATAGGCTCAAACATGTCCTGATTGATCATGATTGAAGTATAATCCGCCGAGGGGAATACGATGTCGTACCCACCGCCGCCGGCTTTCAATTTCGCGTACATCGCTTCGTTGGAATCGAATTCGTCGTACTCAACTGTTACGCCGTATTCCTGTTCAAACTTTTCGATTACGGATGTTGGCGTGTAATACGTCCAGTTGTAAATAAAGAGTTTGTTTTTGTTTCCGCCGCAGCCCGACAAGGCAATCGACAGAAACAGCACAACACCGGCAACAAAGGCAATTTTTTTCATTTTTTTTCCTCCTAATGAAGTTATTTTGCCGCAATATATTTTAGGAAATTTCTAAGCAAATAGGTGAGCAGGACAGTTCCGAGAATCATCACAACCGAAAGAGCGTTAATCACCGGAGAGACCCCGAAACGGATAGCCGAATAAATATAAACCGGCAGAGTAGACGATCCTGGCCCGCCGACAAAATAGGTTATTACAAAGTCTTCCAGACTGATGGTGACGGCGGTCAGAAAACCGGAAATTATTCCGGGCATACAAATCGGTATAGTTACGCGCAATAATGTCTGCCGTTCGCTTGCGCCCAAATCACGGGCGGCTTCGATTATCGAAAAATCAAATTCGTCGAGACGCGCCATAACCATCAAAAAAACAAACGGCAGGTTGAAAGTGGTATGCGCGATATAGATGTTCAGCAGTCCCGCTTGTATTCCGACTCCGGCGAAAAAAATTGAAAGCGAAACGCCGATGATGATTTCCGGCAAAATCATTGGGAGAAAGGAAATTGCCTGTATGTAATTCCGCAGACGGAATCTGTACCAGTTCACGCCGATTGCGCCGATTGCGCCGATAATTGTCGCCGTTACCGCCGAAGTCAAGGCGATAATGATGCTGCGGGAAAAAGCGTTCCAGAGATCGCGTGAACGGTGGGAAAATAATTCCTGATACCAGCGCAGGGAAAATCCCGACCAAGTCATTCCTTTCGAGCTGTTGAACGAATAGATTACCAGCACCAGAAGCGGCAAAAACAAAAAAAGCAAAGTCAGGACAAAAACCGTCTGCGACAAGGAAAATTGCTGCCGGTAGGCGCGGCGCGCGTGACGGGCGGCCTCGCCTTGCATTCTCGGCGGCCTGAGCGAGGTGATGACATTATTGACTACGTTTTTGAAATTCATCGCCGTGCTCCCTTATCCGCGCCGCGAGTTTCGGCAAGACGAGCGTCTTTGCGCTGCATGTTCATCATAAGCAGCACTCCCACTGTCGTTACTACGGTCAGCACCATCGAAAAAGCAGACGCGAGCGGCCAGTTGCGCGATTTAAGCAATTGGTCGGCGATGATGTTTCCCATCATGTACGAATCCATTCCGCCCACTATCAGGGCACTATCAGGGGCACAGTGTACGCGCCAAAAATGGGAATGAACGTAAAAAGCACAGCCGTAAAAATCCCCCCCCGGATATTGGGCAGCAGAACTTTTATCATTGACAGGAATTTAGTCGCGCCCAAATCACGCGCCGCTTCCAGAAGAGAAAAATCGAATTTGTCGATAGTCGAGAAAAGGGGCAGAATCGCGTAGGGCAGATACATATAGACCAGCACCAGAATTACCACCCGCTGATTGTAAAGAAAAGGAATGTAATCCTTGATGATCCCCAGACGCAGCATTATGCTGTTGAGAAAACCGTAATTGCCGAGTATGTTCATCCACGCGAACACGCGAATCAAAAAATTTGTCCAGAACGGGATAATTATCAGTAAGAGCAGTAAAGTCTGATTTTTTGCCCTGGCCATGTAATAGCCGCAGGGGAGGGCGATAAGAATTGTAATCAAAGTAGATATTATCGAGATGCCGATAGTCCGCATTGTTACGATGACGTAACTGGAATTTCCCAGACTCAGGTAAGCGTCCAGCGTGAACTTCGCTTCCACGCCGCCGTACAGCCCTTTCTTCAGGAAACTGTAAATCACTATGATAACAAGCGGCGCGAGAAAAAACACCGTAAACCAGATTGCCATAGGGGCCGAATACAGCGGGCCAAAATTTTTGAACGATGCGCCGCTGGGCTGGTTTCCCTTTTTTCCGGCGGGGCGGGGCAGGCCGGCTTTCCGGCTCATCCCTTGACCTCGACTATGTAGCCGTCATCGGCGCTCCACGACAGAAACACCGAATCTTTCCAGAGTATTTCCGGCCCTTCATCGGAATAATTGGCGTGCTGCTTGATCACCCGCATAATTGCCTTGTTCATCAGTTTGACATAAAATTTCGTTTGAAAGCCCGAATAGATGGGTTCGTCCACCATGCCTTGAAAAAGGTTGATGTCCGCCCGCGCCGTGGCGGGTCTGTCTTTCGTAATCACGATTTTTTCCGGCCTGATGGTAAAACTCACCGCCTGACCCGGTTTTACATCGTCCACCGTGGTTACTTTTATCCGTCCCAGTTCGGGGATTTCCAGCTCGGCCATGTACACGGAAATTTCCGATTCTACGCCGGGCAGGGATGGCTGGTTGAGCTTTTCGACAGTGATTACCTGAGCGTCAAAAAGATTGGTTTCGCCGATAAAGCGGGCGGTAAAGTCGGTCGCCGGGCTTTCGTAAATATCGTGAGGCGTGCCGATTTGCAGCACATCGCCCTGATTCATGACCGCGAGCCGGTCGGAAACCGACAGCGCTTCCTGCTGATCGTGAGTGACGTAAATAAAGGTAACGCCGATTTTATCGTGAATCTGATCCAGCTCGATAAGCATGTGCTGGCGGAGTTTTGCGTCCAGAGCGGAAAGCGGCTCGTCAAGCAGAAGCACACGCGGCTCGTTGATCAAGGCGCGGGCTATAGCAACCCGCTGTTTTTGCCCGCCGGAAAGCTGATTCGGCTTTTTGTGGGCGTGTCCCTCAAGCTGCACAAGACGCAGATATTCGCCGACTTTATTTTCGACTTCGCTTTTGGAGGCCTTTCTGAGACGGAGGGGGAAAGCCACATTCTCAAATACCGTCAGATGGGGAAACAGCGCGTAGTTCTGGAATACCGTATTGGCCTGCCGCCGGTTAGGCGGTATGGGAAGCACGTCTTTTCCATCAAAAGTAACGTTCCCGGAGTCGGGGTATTCAAAGCCCGCAATAATCCGTTCAAGACTCACATTATTGAGAGCCCTAAAATCACCGAAGGATTTTGAAACTCCCTCGATAACCACATCGCTGCCTTTCAATGCGCTTCTCCCAACCTCCTTGTGTAAAAGGTACTAAGGTACAATGCGGATTTTTAGCCTGCTTGTCAACTGGGTTAAAGAGAAAATCCGTGAAAATAAATTTTGCAAAAAAAACTAATTTCTGTAAATATTTTGGGCGCATTTTGCCGCTTGACCCAAGCGGCAAAACCGGGCTATTCATTCCAATTCCTCGACTTTGCTCACGCAAAGTCTGCGGGATTTCCACTTCTATCCCTTGCGCTCCTCACGGGCTAATTGATAATTGTTTTCCGCTTACCGGGCTTCAAGCAAGGCCAGGATTTCGCCTACATACATACGGTGATAGTCCTTTCCAGAATAATTTTTTTCGATTGAAGGATCGAGAAAATTTCCGGGATCAAAGTCGTGGGTGTAAATTTTCCGGCAGACAATAATCTGGGTCGCTTCGGCAAAAGACACCGCGCCCGCAATGCGCCCGCCGGCAAGCCGTTCATCGAATACAACCGGAGTCAAGCCTGCTTCTTCGGCCTTGTCGCAATCCCTGCCTGATTTTTCTCCGCACAACGCCAGCGCTTTCTGGCAGTGTTGATCAAAAAACGACAAGGTAAACAACGAATTGGAATCGGCAAAAGCACGGGTATGCCGTGAAGGACGGATAAACATAAACGCGACATCTTTGCTCCACAGCTCGCCAAGTCCTCCCCACGAAGCGGTCATTGTATTCCAGTTTCCCGCTTCCGCGCTTGTATCGCCCGCTGTTATCAGCATCCATTCGTCACGGATTCGCGATACCGGCTGCCCCCGGAAATCCGCGATGTCTTTTTCTGCCCAGCGTGAATCCGCCGGCACAACAGCTTTTTGTATCATTTTTTTCCCTCCTGTTTTGTGATGCGCTTTTTTTTACACTCGATTATTTTAATGAAAATAATATTAAAAAGCCAGCGGAGCTTCCGGGTCAAGCCCGGAATGACAAAACTATCCGGGCAGTAAACGGATGTGGTAACTGTCACCGGGGAAATATCTGATCGTGAAAGTAACACGCGCAGACAGCGAACGGCAAATTCCCCAAACACGGGGATAGCGCAAGACGCGCGAAGCGCGGCTGGAGCGTAAGGGGGGACACGATAGATGTTGCTGTATGCAAAAAAATGCGCGGAAAGTGTCCCCCCTTTTTATTTACAAAACGCTCGTTAAATGGCGAGTAACGCGCTGTAGGCGGCTAGGGCGGGGTCCGTGGTTTGGCCTGTTGGACGCCTTCTTGATCGAAGCTGTTGATGTTCCAGATGAAGCCTTGAAACATTACTTTGTTTTCAAAGTGGGCGAGCAGGCTTCCGAGGGCGCGGGGATCGAGGCGTTTGCCGTATATGAGGCTGGAGGGGCGGCCGCCGGGGAAGTCTTTGTTTGGGTTTTCGTTTTTTTGGCCTTTGGCGAAGGCGGTGATTTGGGCGGCGAGGTTTGCTTTGAGTTTGGTTTGGCTGTCGGAGTTGTCTACGGTTACGTCATCGCGGCGTTGGCTTTCGATGAAGCCGATGAATTGGATTGGGACGATGTCTGTGCCTTGGTGGAGGAGCTGGTAGAATGAGTGCTGGCCGTTTGTTCCGGGTTCGCCGAAGACGACTGGGCCGGTGGAGTAGTCTACGGGCTGGCCTGTGCGGTTTACTCGTTTGCCGTTTGATTCCATGTCGAGCTGCTGTAGATGGGCGGGGAAGCGGGAGAGGGCTTGGCTGTACGGCAGGACGGCGGTGTACGGGTAGCCGAGGAAATTTCGTTCCCACACTCCGAGCAGGGCATCGAGGAGGGCGGCGTTTTTGGTGATGTCTTGTTCGAGGGCGAGTTTGTCCGCGTCCGCGGCGCCTGCGAGAAAGCCGGCGAATACTTCGGGGCCGAACGCGAGTGACAGGACGCAGCCGCCCACGGCGGATGATGACGAATAACGTCCGCCGATAAAATCGTCGATGTAAAATGAGTCGAGGTATGCGGGGTTGCGGGCAAGCGGGCTGGTTTCGCTGGTGACGGCTATCATGTGTTTTGCGCTGTCAAGGCCGGCTTTGGCGAGTTTGTCTTTGACGAAAAGTTCGTTGGCGAGGGTTTCCTGTGTTGTTCCGCTTTTTGACACGAGGATGAAAAGGGTTTCATCGAGGGGGAGGGCAGCGCATACTGCCGCCGCGTCATCGGGATCGACGTTGGAAATAAAATGCGCTTTGAGTGTTTGTTTGTGTTCGGCTTCCGCCCAGTTTTCGAGGGCGAGGTATAGCGCGCGCGGGCCTAAATCTGAGCCGCCTATGCCTATTTGCGCGACTGCGCTGAATGGTTTTCCGGCGCTTCCCTGGATTTCTCCTGAGCGGACTTTCCGGGCAAAGGCGGAAAATCTTTCCAGTTCGCTCCGGTAAAATTCGCCGATGTTTTTTCCGTTTTCGATGACCGGTTTTCCGAGTTCGCCCCGCGATAGATGGTGCAGGACTTTGCGTTTTTCTCCGGTGTTCATTATTTCGCCGTCGAGCAGCGCTTTGTATTTGGCGAGTAATTCTTGTTCGTTGGACAGATTTTGCAGCAGCGCGAGAATTTTTTCGTCGGCCGCTTTGGCTGCCCATGAGTACACGAGGCCGCCGGCCATATCGCAGCGGCATTTTTCCACGCGGCTGGCAGTTAGATTGCCGGAAAAATCGAAATTACCGAATGCGGCGGCCGCTTTTTGCAATTCGCCGTATGCCGAGGTTTTGTCAAAATTAATAAAGTTCACTTTTCTCTCCCGATTTCACTATAGTTAAGCTTAAACTTGTTCGGCAGTTGTTCTGAAACTGAAATTTCCGAACGACTCTATTATCAGCGAAAACGCATATTTTTTGCAAGCTTAATATATGCCGCGAATTTGCCGATATATGAAGCGGAGAAATGTATGAAAGAAGCCAAAGACGCGAACAAGGACGAACAACAGGATAGCGCGGAACAGAAGCTTGTCCTGACTGTTGAGCATGATGACGGGAATTTGGTTGTTTCCTTTTCCGAAAACGAGCTTGAAGCGCGTGGGGATTTCTCGCCGGCCACTAATAACGGGCAGCCTTTGACGCTGGAAAGCGTTACTAATTTTTTGTACAAGATTAGTGTTTCGTATGGTCAGCGGTGGGAAGAAATTGAGGAAGCGATTCTTCGGTGCAACCTGAATCATCATCCGGTAAAAAATATTGTTATTGCGCGGGGTGACGCTCCGTCGAGTGAAATCGCTGAGTTTTTTGAAATGAATCCTGTTCTGGTAAAAGGCGGGCCGATTGCTGATGAGTCCGCGCAGATAGATTACCGTTCTTATTCGCCGTTTGTCATTGTGCGGAAGGATCAAGCGCTGGCAAAAATGCGTAAGAGAAAACCGGGAAAGCCGGGGAAAAATGTCCGGGGCGATGAAATTCCTTTTCCGGTGATCAGGCCTGAGGGTGTTACCGGCGGGGAAAATACCAAAACGGTAGACGGGCTGTTAGTGTCGGAAATTAATGGCCAGCTTATCAAGTCTGGCAATGTGCTGAATGTGCAGGATTTTCTGGTGATAAAGGGTTCGGTCGGTTACTCAACCGGAAATATTATTTTTCCCGGAGATGTGACTATCGAGGGCGGAGTCGCGGCGGGATTCAAGATTTATACGGGCGGCTCGCTGACGATTAAACAGACGCTTGATGTGACCGACGTAGTTACCAAAGGAGACCTCTCTGTTGCGGGCGGCATGATTGGCCGGGGAGACGCGCTGGTAAAATCGGGCGGCGGTATTAAAACAAAGTTTATTGAGAATTGCAGAGTCGCGGCGCGTAAAACAATTACGGTCGATTCGGATATTATTAATTCCAGTGTCTTTACGCTTGAGAATATCGACATGGGCGATAAGGGAAAAATTATCGGCGGGGACATTTACGCGGTGAAGGGATTGAAAGCGGCGGGCATCGGCAAAAAGACAGGCAAGCCGACAAAGATTCACTGTGGCGTGGATTTTACTGTTCAGCAGGAAAAGGAAAAAAATAACAGCCAGCTGCATATTCTTGCCGCAAAAATTGCCAAGCTTCGGGAGTATATCGCTGATCCCGCGCTGCCGGAGGAAAAACGCGCCCCTATGCGGGAATTGCTTGGCAGACTTGAGCAGGAGCAGCAAGCGGTTTCGGTAAAAATCGCGGAATTGCTTGGCAGGCTTAATTCGGACGAAAATGCCGTTGTTGAAATTACCGGCGAAATTGCCAGCGGAACATTGATCGAGATATGCCAAACCGCGCTTTATGTTTCTGAGCCTATTAACAAGGTCAGAATAAAACTCGACAAAGCTTCGGGCAGGCTTGTTACTGAGCCGTTGTAATTTTTTTTTGCGCGGAATTGTCTGGGATATTTTTTGCCGGGCGTTTACACGATGCACAATTCCGCCGCGAAACGCGATACCTTGTCGTAATGCTCTGGTGTCAGCCGCAGATGGCTGTCGGACGGGCCGTTGAGACAGCGCCATGTTTCGGGAATAAGCAGCCGGTCATTGCCGTTTTGCGCTTCGCCGTAAATCAGAAGTTCCGCGAAAAGCGGGCGGTTGCGAAGCAGCGATGCGTAGGGGGCCGCTTCCCGCGTGGGGAGCATGGTGATAGTTTGGGCGGGAATGCCTGCGCGGAGAAATCCCGCGTCATCCGAAAACGGAGTTGGCGCTACCAGTATCCGGCTTAAACGCAGGAAGCGGGCGGTGTCAAGCGCGTGATTTTGCAGACCGTTTATCAATTGTTTTGCTTTGATTGACGCGCGCCGTTCGTCCTGTCCCAAGAGATAATCCGTTGTTTTGGAAAAAATAAACGTGTCTCCCGTGCCACATGCGTCAAATATAAAAATCCGCGCATTTCCCAGTCCCCAGTCCCGGAGCTTTTCCGCCAGACTGAACGCTCCCTGTTCCCGTATTGATTCGCCTGTTCTCAGTTCTTCTTTGTCGGTGAAAATGATAAGCCAGTAATCCGCCCCCTGCGATTCAAGCCTGGTCGCGGCTTTGAGAAGCTGAAAAACCGCCGCGCTGTTATCGTTTGCGCCGGAGCTGCCTTCGGCGCGGTCATAATGAGCCACGAGAATCACCGGGCTTTGTCCGCTGAACGGAAAACTTTTTTGCGAGGTTAAATTGAATCCCTTTGGAAACACAAAAAAATGACGTTTTTCCTCTATCGAGATGACCAGCGAATTCAGTGTCAATTCGTCCAGCAGCTCGGTGATAATTTGATAGCGATCCGCTTCTGGAGCGATAAAATCAAAAAACCGGTGATACGGAGAGTCTTTTGTCCAGTCGCGGCCGCTAGGGATTTTCATTTCAGAGTTTTACCGCCTCAAATATGCGGGAAGGAGTCTCAAGCTCCGCTTGTTCACGCACGATGAGCAGCTCCAGCAGATCATTCGTTTTGCCGCGTTTTTTGCTTTCTTCAAAACTTTTTTCCAAAATTCCGTAGATCGACGAGGCGCACAGCTCAAGCGTTTTTTTCGAGTCGCGGGTTTCGAGAAAACGGGAAAGAAAGACAGACGCGGTAAGGTCTCCTGATCCGGGGATACCCGCGTTCAACGGCAGTTCGGGGGTGTCAAGCCGGTAGAGGCCGGAACTATCCGATACCAGCATACTGATTTGCCCGCGAACTTCCCCCGCATCCGTTTTTTTCCCGTCAAAATAACTGGTCACGAGCACAACCGGCGGCCCCATTTTGTGCAGGGCGTCAATGGCGCGGCGGGTGTTGTCGATGGTGTCGGGTTCGATGCCTGTCAGGACTTCCAGCTCAAACTGATTCGGTGTCACGATGTCCGCGAGCGGGCACAGCTCGTTTTGGAAAATGCCGGGAATATCGTCTTTTACATAAATGCCCCTGCCGACATCACCTATCACCGGATCGCAGCAGTACAATGTCTGTCCGCCGCCGTTGCGTACCAGCTTAACCGTATCGGCGATTACTTTTCCGACAGAAGCGTCTCCCAGATAACCGGACAACACGGCTTCACAGCGGGGCAGCGCTCCCCGGTTTTCGACTCCCTTGACCAGCTCGGACGCAAGCTCCGCGCCCAGAACTTTTCCCGTCCATGAGCCGTAGCCGGTATGATTGGAAAATTCGACCGTATTCACTGCCCATACTTCACGTCCCAGCCGCTGCATTGGAAAAACCGCGGCCGTATTCCCCGCGTAACCGAAAACCACATGAGACTGAATTGATAAAATTGCCATGCATTAACTCCTATTACGCCGCGTGAACGGCGAGATGTAAACCGAATGTCATCACAAAATGATGACACTAACTCCTATATTTAGCCGCGAGAGCGGCGATTTCAACCGAATAGAGTTGTCCGAAAACCGCAATTTCAGAACAACCTCCGCCAAAAACTTGCAAAATACATAGTATTTTACAAAACTTATTAGTTGTCGAACAAGTCCAGCATCACCACCGTCAATTTCGCGTAACGGCGATTTGCAAAAATTACAAATAGAGAATAATCAAGATTAAGTAATGAAAAAGCTGTAACAAAATTTATGTAAGAGAAACCGCGCAATGTTGATAATGATAATTTTGTAGAAGCACAACCAGACGCTTTTATTACTTGCTGGATAACCTCCTTAAATTTTTCCCCCGGCGCGTTTGCGTTTTTTCTGGGAAATGCCGAACAGCCTGCCGGCGAGTAACGCCAAAAATCTGAAAAAACTTCCCCGGCTTTGGCCGTACTTCTGGGAAAAATCGCCCGCCGCGTCCGCCAGCGAATAATTCCCGTACTTTTCCTTCAAAAAATCCCAGTGCTTGATAATCCACACATACAAATCGCTGGCGCTTCTTCCGGGAAAATTGGCCAAAAGCCACCCGTCCTGGATAATCTTGATTACCGGACTGTACACATTGGCATACCATGACATCAAAGCTTCGGAAAAGGGAATTTCTCCTTCCTTGTTTTGGTTCAAATAATATTTGTGCACCAGAATATGATTGTAGATTACATCATAACGGCCTGGCGCGGTAAAGTCGAGAGCGTAATCTCCGGTCAAGCTCCCAAAATTAGTTTTTTCATAGAAAATCCTTTTTTCATACGCAATAAGCGATTCCTTGAGTTCCTCGACAGTCATTGAAGGATCGATACTGATTTCAGTGGCAAGGCTGGTTACTTCCGCGTCGATAAATTCCACGCCCTGTGTCTTGGCGACCGATACGCGGTGATTGCCGTCCCTGACAAAATATACGCCCCCGATCTCATACAACTGAATCGCGGGAAGCGTTAAATCCTGATAATGCGCTTCGTCAACCCGTTCCCAGCGATGGCGCAAATGATCGCTTTTCGGGAAAAAATATTTATTAAAATCCCGGTAACGCCCTTCGCTGCCAACAATGAGTTTTATCGGCACTGTCTGAAAACCCCGGTAAATCTGATTTTTCGGTTTAAGAATATCTTTGACATCATTGAACGAGAGCATACGATCCCGGTCGGTGTGCATAAAATGCTGTAATTGGGAAAGTATCGCCCGTCCTCTGGCTTTGGTAAAATCAGCGGCTGCTCTGTCTTTGAGTATATCATGATTCATTTTTATTTTCCGTATCAAAATTAATTATGCAATGGCTATATGCGTTTACAACAGTTGTTTCTTTCCAGCGCGTGACGCGGACATCGGACAGATCGTACAGATGTATGTGCCCATGAACCAGATATTTCGGTTTGAACGCTTTCATAAACCAGAGAAACGCTTTGAATCCCCAATGACATTTATCGGCGCGGTCGTGAATCCCTTTTGGCGGCGCGTGGGTGAGCAGTATATCCAGAAACCGCCCTTGAAAAATCCGGTTACAGACAAGCCGGGGAATGAGCTTGATAACTTCGATATACATCTGGAATTCAGTAAATTGATTGTGCCCCCGGTTATAGCGCATAGAGCCGCCAAGCCCCGCGATAATCAGACCTTCTTCTTTTTTTACTTTTGAGCCGACATGAATAGCGCCGCAAAATTTATGCTGCTTCTCGTAAATATCCAGCGAAAACGCGCCAGCGCCGGGAACACTTTTGAAAAATATCATGTCTTCGATGTCATGATTACCGAACACAAAAAGCAGCGGCTTGTTGAGGCTTGAAATAATGAAGTCCAGATAATCCAGCGGCAAGTCACCCGCGCAAAGAACCAAATCCGTCTCGGCAAACCGTTCCTTTATCGCGTTGGAATAAACCAGCGGATCAATCTGATCTGAGACGCAGAGAATTTTCAAACGAACTAACCCCGCGCCTGTCCCGCGCCCGCCGCGCGTTTGGCCAGCTTTGAAGGATCAGTTCTTTTGAGCAATTCCGCAAGCTGTTCTTTGCCGAACAATTCCACGGAGCGGGAGCTTGCGTAATCAGTCGCGCTTCGGGACAATCCCGCGCCGGTAAAAAGCGCGGTTTTAGGAATGTTTTCCGATTTTGCGTCCTCCAGAACGGAGCGGACTTTTTCCTCGTCCAGCGGCTCAGTACCGCGATAGAAACGAATAAGCCGGGGCATTTTCCGGGTATTGCGCCATTTTGCCGACTCCCCTTCGATTGCCCTGATTTCGCAGCAGTCACCAGATACTTTCGCGTCTATTATATGCAAGTTAAGACCCTGACTGACCACCGCCTGACACATCTCGGAAAACTCCGTCTGGGAAGCCGTCATGTAATCTTTCATATTGTCATCGTCTCTGAGTTCCTGATACTGAGAAAGTTTTTCGGCCACATCACGGAAATTCTTTTTCCGGCTGGCGATCATTTCCCATTGAGTAATTGCCTTGTCAATGTCCCGCTGGTTTTCGTAACATGCCGCCAGAAAATAACGCGCATATAAACTGTCCTGTGCTGCTTCGTCAGTAATTGTCTTGACCGCCCGCTCCAGATCGGGAATAGCCCGCTCCATCGCGTTAAGCGCCATAAAACAGCCCCCCCGCTCAACAAGGGCGCGCAGCCGCATCGCCGGATCACGAGCGGCTTTCTCAAAATCAGCGGCGGCTGCGGTGAAGTCCTTCGCGTCTTTGAGAATTTTTCCCAGATAAAAATGAATCTGCCCCGCGTTTTCGCCCGGCATTTTCTGCGCCTGCTGTAAAACAGCTTTTGCCTCACTCGGCTTTTTGTCGCGGTACAGCATCAACCCCAACTCAAAATGCACCTTGCTGTCTTTCGGGGTCAACTCCGCAGCCTTGCCCAGATAATCACGCGCCATACTAGAATTACCGCGCTCGCTGAAAAGTTTCCCTGCCTGATAGTAATATTCGCCCCGGTTAGGCTCCAACTTTATCAACAGCAGAAATTCCTTCAGCGCTTCTTCCCCCTGGTTCTGCCGGATAAAAAGCTGCGCCAAATTCCGGCGAAATTCAACCTCAGGAATTTTTTTCCCGGAGATACCCAGCTGATTGACCGTTTTGAATTCAATAACCGCCAACTCTTCCCGCTTTTCCGCAAGATAAGCACAACCCAGATAATAATGCGCCTCCGCGCTGCGCGGGTCTTTAGAAATCAGACGCCGGGCGGCTTTTATCACAGTTTGGGTTTTTCCTTTTTTCAACAACCCGCTCAACGCCTCAATACGATGGGGAGAGAGCGAAGACTTGACAATAAAAAAAATGAGAAACCCAACCCCCGCCGCAAGAACGATTATTCCGGCAATAATTATTGTCATACCTTCATTTTACACTATAACATCAAAAATTTGAAAGGGGGGCTGAACAGGCGTTCGCCTGTTCAGCTTCGGAGTTTTGCCATACGGCAAAACTCCACACATTTGTTGCATTAAAAAGGGGGGCTGTTTCCAAACCGCCACCTGCATACCGCCACAATCCCCGCCCGCCCCCCTTACGCTCCAGCCTTGCTCCCCTTATTGTGTGGAGTTTTGCGCCCAGCGCAAAACTCCCTAAAGACTTGCGGAGGGCTTACAGCCCGGAGCAAGTCTGACGCTATCCCCCGGCTGGCTATTCGCCTCCGGCGAATAGATCCGGAGTTTGGCTGCGCCAAACTCCACACAATTATTGTCATGATGGAATTACGGGAATCAATTTGCGGTTAGCCCGTGAGGAGCGCAAGGGATAGAAGTGGAAATCCCGCAGACTTTGCGTTCGCAAAGTCGAGGAATTGGAACGAATAGCCCTGCGCCCAAATTTTTATTACAGAAAATAGTTTTTTGAAAATTGATTTCCGTAGGACTGAGCGGGTATGTGTTACCTACATGACGCTTGACAGTTATACGTATTATGCGTATAATCATAATGTGAAGTTTCAGGAAATTGAGCGGCTAATCTTGAAAGACGGCTGGACATTGAAAGCGGTTAAAGGTTCGCATTATCAATATGTCCACGCTTCAAAACCGGGCAAGGTAACAGTTCCTTATCATTCCGGGGATATTGCGCCGGTAATCATCAACTCAATTCTGAAACAAACAGGTTTGAAGTAAGGGGGAAAATAATGAAGTTGACTTATCCGGCAATTTTTTATGAAGGCGAAGGCGGTTTCGCTGTAGAATTTCCCGATCTTCCCGGCTGCGTAAGCGGCGGGGCAACGCTTGCTGAGGCGATCATCATGGGAACTGACGCTGCGTCTGGCTGGGTGCTTACGGAACTTGAAGACGGAAAAACCGCGCCAAAGGCAAGCCCCATAAAAGCTGTCCGCCCGGAGAAGGGTGGATTTGTCAGTGTTCTGGTATTGGACATGGACGCTTACGCGGAAAAGCATGGCAACAAAGCAGTTCGGAAAAACCTTACTATTCCCGCGTGGCTTAACACATTCGCCGAATCAAAACGAATCAACTTTTCGCAAGTTTTACAGGATTCGCTTACGGCAATATACCAGAAAGAAACAGCTATCGTTTAACTGAGAGCAGAGAGATACTCTCTCTGCTCTTTAGATGCAACTATTCGCCCATTCTCGCCAGGACAAAGGCAGTGCGGGTTTCTTCGTTGTATGTGCTCTCAACGATCTCGACACGAAGCCGTTCCGAGGATTCAAGGGCAATGCGTTCCTCTGTGGTAGATGTATTGCCCTGATTCCCGGTAGTGCTTATGTCGGTCAGAGAGCTTGCGATACGCACACGGACTTGTTCCGAGATTGCCGCTGCCGCCGCGGCGGATGCCATTGCCAAAGCGGTATCTTTATCGTCAAATGTTTTTTCTCCTGCCGCGTAAATATAACCGGGCTCTTCCGGCAGGTTGAGATACCACGAAGGATAATACGTGGGATTGGGTTTCGGCGCGGCTTGCGCGGACGCTCTGCCGGAACGAACGAGATCAGCAATATCAGCCGGAATTGCCTCATTGGGGAATTCGCCTGCGCGTATCGTTGTGCCGGCGTAAACCTGCGGCGATTCCGCCTGATCGATTCCCATGCCTGTAGTGCGGGACACTTCCTGCATACTGATCCCTTTGCCGGGAGTTACTGTTCCTTCAGCCGAAAAACCGGTGGAATAATTGGACTGGGCAAAATCACCCATTGCCATTACCGTTGTTATTTCCATGCCCATACGTATAGAACCGTCTGGATGAACAAGGGTTGGCCAGGGGGTAAAACCCGCTTCCTCCCCGTCAAGATAATTCCATGTATAAAAACCGTCCGCAATATTAACCAGCTGTTCCCTGCCTGAGCCCGAATCGGTCAGGTGATAGACGCCGTTGTACTCGCAGCCGCCTCTGACAGCCGGGGGCAGGGCTATTACTGTTCCTTTGGTAAAAAGGCTGTTCAGTCTGCCGTTTTCTTCCTGCTGTCCGCTCCACCAAAAATCGCCGTTCTGCTCCAGCTTTCCCCGGATTGAAACATTTTCAGCGCAGCTTATCCGGCCCTCACCGTCAATGGCAAGTTCAATCCCCGCTATTGGATCATACAGAACGCCGTCTTCAAAACGGCATACTACTCCGGTGTATTTCCATGTGATTTCCGATACCATTTGCATACCGGTACTCGCGTTAAACATATATTCGTCTTCGATACATTTGATGAGTTTTTCAAAATCATACTGATACCAGCCTGCGCTCAGGGGAAGCAAGGCTGCCGTTTCTTGGGCGCGTTCTACGGACTCTGCGGACTCTACGGACTCTATGTGTTCCGCTGTCCCCGCTTGCTTCGGAGCCGAAGCGCAGGAAAAAAGAACCATGGCGCAAACCGTAGCCAGCGCCGCCACTCGAAAAATAACCGGGATACCATTTATTTTGTTTTTCATGGTTTCATATTAGCGCCATCAGCAATGTTGTGAATAGATGCCGTTGAGTGACACATAACGTTTTTATGGGATTTGTTGTATGTTCCTTGCATAGCAGTGCTGGCGCTACTCTCACTCATTTGAAACTGCCCGTTATTGACGAACGGAGCGAGATCGCGCCCGCGCTAGCGCGGGCATGATCGAGCGAGTGAGGAAACGAAAGGTTTAATACCCCGCGGCTAGCCGCGGAAAGCCGCATCGAACCGCAGGTTTGAGGCGCGGTATAATACCTTTTATTCGCGGTAAAAGAGATCATGCCGTCTACCCATGTTCCATTCAACGACTGGTACTATACCCGATACCATAAGTACCGGTATTCCCGCTTCTTTGAGAAGTATCTTCGCGAGATGTCCAATACCCTTATTCCCATGAAACGGGACAGATACCGGACGACAGCCGGGTTTAACAAAAACATGATGAGAACCGTTAATTCTGTTAAGTTCCCATCCGTTTTGTTTAAGTATTGTCATTAATTTCCTTTGCTGTCATATTTATACAGTACATATACTGTATTGCAAAGGCACTTTGGCAAAGAAACATCAAAAACTATAATGTCAGGAAGCAATTAACAAAGAACTCTTCCCTGTCTCTGCTCTTTGTTTTCTTTGATGTCAGGCACTATTGCGTTATCTAAAAAGCCCAGCCAACATTTAAGCCTATACCAAGGCCTCCTGAAATTTTTAAATCACTTTTGTTTTCATTTAACGCAAATGGAAATCCATAACCAATAATAGGCTCTATAAAAAAACCATTATTGAGTAATAATTTCCAGCCTATTTTTGGACTTATTTTTATTGTATGAACAGCCCAATTTTCATTTGCGTCATTATTCCAAAAAATACCATAACCAAAATTAACCATAGCAAATAATTTCCCTAAAGATGTTCCAAACGGATACCAGCGTCCATGAAATTCAAATGCTAAATAATTCCAGTCATGATAAGAATAGCTGAAATGCCCCATTACGGAAAACATTTTATGTATAGACCTTTCATAACTTGCCCCAATACCAAAACCGCCGCTGGCTAAATCCCAAATTAAAGTTCCAAAGTCAATTGATACCGCATTTTTTTGTACAGAATATCCAGAAAATAAATTAAACAATCCGTTGTCATTTTCTTGTGAAAATACTTCTATATTGACAATAAATGCTAAAACAATAGTTAGAATTATCTTTTTCATAAAATTGTTACCTCAACGTATTCTGTCTATTATTTTCTGTCAACATATTACCAACTGCATTGTCAAGGCATTTTTGACATGGAAATAAATATTGCTCAAAAAAATCGAAAAAAGAAACAGCCACCGTTTAACAGAAAGCGGCAATTTACTTTTCCAGTGTCATGGGAGACATACCAAGTTTTACAACGAAATACTTAATTCCCTGCCGTAAACACGCGCTATTTTTTCGAGCGTCTTTACCGTTGGGTTTGCTTTTCGCGGGTTTTCAAGGCGCTGATATGTCTGGTATGTCAAACCAAGTTTTTGAGCAATCTCGGATTGACTTTTGTTTCCCCGCAATTCCCGCAGCCGCAGAGATACGGCAATATGACTTGCTACGGAGACAGGATAACCGCCCGTGTATGAAGGCGCGGGAATTTCATTTCCCTGGGAAATATCGGCTTCAAGACACCCGTCAAGCGCTTCCTTTGCCATTGCGAGGGCTTCGTCAAGGGTAAAGCCGCACGTAACGACATTCGGCATATCGGGAAATTGGGCGATAAACTCATCGCCCTCTTTTTCAATAACGCAATGGTAAGTCATGTGTTCCTCCTAGCGAATTCCCGCTTCTTTGAGAAGTATCTTAGCGAGATGTCCAATATCCCTATTTCCATGAAACGGAACAGATACCGGACGACAGCCGGATTTAACAAAGACATGATGAGAACCGTTGATACGATCAAGCGTCCAGCCATTAGCTTTAAGAATGTTCATTATTTCCCGCGCTGTCATATTCATACTGTACAATATATATACTGTATTGTCAAGGGCATTTTTGCAAAGAAACACCAAAAACCATCATTATCAGGAAGCAATTAACAAAGCGCTCATCCCTGCTCTTTGCTCTTTATTTATGGTAGAATAAAAACAATCGCCATGAAACGCCAATGTGTAATTTTTGACCTTGACGGCACGCTTGCCGACACCACCGCCGATATTGCCTCGGCAATGAACCGCGCCCTCGCGCTCAACCGCCTCTCCGTTCTTCCCGAAACGGCCTATCCCCCGCTGGTCGGCTGGGGTATGCGCCGCCTCGCCTTGAACGCGCTGAACGCCCTGAATGTTGCGGCCGCGCCAGATTCGCCTGAAACCGCAAAAATCGTGGAAAAACTCACCCTTGACGCAATCCATTTCTACGCCAAAGAACCGCTCGTCAAAACCAAACCATATCCGGGCATACCGGAACTCTTGTCCGCGCTCAGCCAGAAAAAAATCACAATGGCAATACTCACCAATAAACCCGATCCCATCGCCCAAATTGTCGTAAACGGCCTGTTTCCCGGACACCCCTTCGCCCTCGTCCAAGGAGAAATCACCGGAATCCCTCGAAAACCAGACCCCGCCGCCGTCTGGGACATACTCGCCGAACTCGACAAAACACCCGGAGAAACCCTCTTCGCCGGAGATTCCGAAATAGACATGCAAACCGCCCGCGCCTCAGGCTGCTTCCCCCTCGCGGTAAGCTGGGGATTCCGTCCCCGCCATGACCTCGAAAAATCCTCCGCCGCCAAAATCATCGACGCCCCCGCAGACCTGCTCGCCCTCCTCGAATAACGCGAAAACTCCACATTTGCTTTTAAAAAGGGGGGCTGTTTCCAGACATTTTCCGGCACACAGCCGCATCATCGCCCGCCCCCCTTACGCTTCAGCCTTGCTCCAATCGTTGCGCAAAGACTTGCGGAGGGCTTACAGCCCGGAGCAAGTCTGACGCTATCCCCCGGCAATCCGGCGAAGCCGGATAGCTCCGGAGTTTGGCTGCGCCAAACTCCACACAATTATCAGTTAGCCCGTGAGGAGCGCAAGATTACTATGATGTAAATTGTCGGGAAAAAATGGTATCCTGGCCTGACGGGGTCAGGAGCCGGTGGCAGGTTGTACT
>QMCE01003951.1_pt1 | contig 19446 bp, 19 predicted proteins | sample 1821851 | NCBI WGS metagenome assembly QMCE01 (sample SAMN09453174, study PRJNA476694) | Termite gut metagenome, whole genome shotgun sequencing project. | isolation source: worker | host: Odontotermes sp. | place: South Africa:Pretoria | collected 2016-01-28
CCCGCGCCGGTTTAGGCAACCGGACAGCACAACTTCTCTCACCGAAGCGGGGAAATCCTTTTGCGCCGCCGTCTGCTGTGGCAGGTAACCAATATCGTTTGGCTTTAAACCGTCCCCCATCACGATTTCACCGGACAGCGGCGCTTTCAAACGGAGAAGCGTCTTCATCAGCGTGGTCTTGCCGGAACCGTTTTCCCCCACGATACACAAGTAGTCCCCGGCATTCACCGAGAAGGAAAGGCCGGATAAAACCGGCTTCCCTTCATACCCCAGAGTGAGGTCAGAGCATAGCAGCTGCATCTCTATTGTAACGCTTCCTTCAGTATTGTCAAGTTATTTTCCATAATCGAAAGATAGGTCGTCCCGCCGCTCACGTCTCCGGCGGTCACCGACTGCATCGCGTCCAGAACCAAAATCTTTTGATCCTTTGCCGCCGAGTTGCGGATGATCGTTTCGGCGATGGATTTATCGGAGCTTTCGGTTACCAAAATGCAGTTCAGGCTCAATTCGTCCGTTTTATCCGTCAGAGACGCAATGGTTTCGAAGCTGGCTTCTGTTTCGGCGGAACAACCGGGGAACGCGGCAAAATAGTCCAAACCGTAATCGTCCACTAGATAGCGGAATGGGAAGCGATCGCCGAACAGCACGGTTTTTATCGTCGCCGCGCCCGCCGCCGCACGGTACTCTTCATCCATCGCTTGCAGCTTTGCGGTATAGGCTTCCAGATTTTCGGCGTATGTTTCGGCATGATCCGCGTCCAACTTAGAAAGTTCGCTTTCGATCACGCTACAGAGCGCCTCCGCGTTTCTAAGAGAGAGCCAGACATGCTCGTCAAGGACTTCCTCCCCTTCGTGATCATGGTCTTCTTCATGTTCCTCACCTTCCTCGTGCTCTTCACCCTCTTCGTGGTTGTCTTCCTCATGGTCGTGCTCGTCGTCTTGCATACCTTCGACGATTTCCTCTACCTTCGCGGCGCTGCCGGCGGCTTCCAGCAGATTGACCGCGACCAAGTCCGGATTTTCCGCTTCGGCCAGCGCGTCTGGCACCCATTCGTCCGATTCGCCGCCAACGTAAATGAACAGATCGCATTCAGAAATTTTCGCGATATCCTGCACCGTCGGCTGATAGCTATGCAAGTCAATCCCGCTGTCCAGCAGAAGGGTGACGTCGACCGCGTCCGCCCGGTCGCCGAGGATTTGGCGAACCCAGTCGTACTGCGGAAAAATGGTACAGACGACGCTTAGTTTTTCGCCGTCAGTTTGACCGGGCGTCTGAGCGCAGCCGGCAAGCAGCGCGGCGATAAGCAACATTACGAGTATACACGCAAGAATCCTTTTCATACGTTTCCTCCATCCCATTTTTACGGCTGCGCGAGGCAATCGCCGCATTTTCCGTACAAGACGGTTTTCTGAGCGTTCACCATGAACGCGTGCTCGCTGAGAACGTGCTTCTCGAGTTGCGAAAGGGTTTCGCATTCCAAATGCTCCAGTTTACCGCAGCTTTCGCATTTCAAGTGGAAGTGTGTCCCGCAGCAGCCCCCGCTGCCGATATATTGGTAACAAGCGCCGGAATCGCCCGTATACCGCCGGAGCGTTCCGTCTTCGGTCAGCCGGTCGAGGTGTCGGTATATCGTGGTGCGTCCGACCGGAAGATTCGTGAAATGTTTCGCGATTTGAGCCGCGGTAACATGAACGTCTCCGAGGGAGAGTATATACTGCAAAATAGCCTCGCGCTGCTTTGTGTTGTAAGTCCGCACCTCGGCTCCCCTCTCCGCGCTTCAATTTGGAACACTGTTTCATATTAGCACGCTATTTCTTGCTTGTCAAGGAAAATTTTTCTTTTTCTTACGCCCCGTAAATGTCCGGATTTGTTTATTTAATAATTCTACAATTATATTTTCCATATAAGGATTGACACAACCGCGATATGGGTTCATACTGCGATCATATGGGGTGGAGAGTTTTATCTTGAATGGTAAAATGCAGTAGGAGGGATGATCGTTGAAATTTTCTGTAGAAGGTAAAAAACGAAAATATCTCAAAAGGATAAGCTGGGCGCTATTTGCCGTTTTACTGTTATTGATTCTTTTTTACAATATACCTTTCCCGGTAAAAACGGAGTTTTCCGCGTTGGAGATAGACATTGAAAATCCCGCCGTTTCCGTACAACATTCCGGGAGCATAGACGGGATATATCGTTTTAATTTGTTTCACGACAACAGCTTCAGCGGCAGTATCCGTGTTTCCGGATACCCCATTACGGGTGGAAGAATGTCGGACATTTATTTTGGCGATAAAACTTTGAGAAATCACCGCTATCATGACGCCATGTTTTATCAGCATGAAGAAGCCCCAAACGCGGAATATGAAAGCAGTTTCTTCGCTCTGTTCTGCTCGAATTTGTTTATGGGAAACATTGTCTTTGTTTGCATGGAAGAAAGCAATGGGAACGCATACAGCATCGGAACGCGGCGTATTGTACAGGACGCCGTTAACCGTGACGACGCTCTTGAAACGTTGGATAGGCTCGGTCTGATTGACATGGTTTATTAGAGATACGAGATGTTATTAAATGTAATACGCTCCGGATTTGCAAAAATTATTTTAAAGACCACTTGACACCGGGCGCTTCCATGGTATAATGAAGCCATAGAGGGAAAACCGAAAGGGCAAACTTGTCGGAAGGCAAGGACGCAAAACTACAGGGCCTAAACCGCTTTACAGCGGGTGGCAGCCAGTTGCCGAAGATGTGTGTTTTACGCGCCGTTCTTCCGGTATGCTGGGGGACGGTGTTTTCTTTTTTGCCAATTCCCATATTCCGGCTGCTCTTGCGTGATCCTCTATATCCATTCTTCTTTACCCATCTTAACTCGCCCATGGCCGCTTGGTCATGGGCATTTTTTTGCGGGGGAATAAACACAAGCAAAAGCATGCTAGAATATTACACGTCTCTTACACCGGGGTGAAGCTTGTTTTTACATTCCCTCTCTATACTTTACTCCTGTAAAGATTGCGGGGAGGTATTTATGATGAGTGCAACGATGGAAAATATATGTGCCTCAACATATGAGAAAAATCTAGAAGCCATCTTGAACGGAGAGCATATCCGCGCTGTATTCCAGCCCATTCTTTCATTAAGAGACGGGCACGTATTCGGATATGAAGCGCTCAGCAGAATCTCGGAAGAATCCTTTCAAATGAACATAGAGCATTTATTCCAAACCGCCGATCAAGCAAACCGATCATGGGAACTTGAGTCTCTGTGCAGAAAGAAAACGCTGGAGCGCGCCGCCGAGATAGACGCAAGCAAAAAATTATTTATCAATGTCAACCCTAACATCATTCACGATGAAGACTTCCAAGAAGGATGTACAAAACGGCAACTGGATATGTACGGCCTTGATTATCAAAATGTAATCTTTGAAATCACCGAACGCGTCGCGATTGCGGATAAGACCGCGTTTCTGGACGCTATCCGACACTACAAGGATCAAGGTTATGGGATCGCCATAGATGACGTTGGCGCGGGATATTCCGGGTTAAACACATTATCCGATGTCAAGCCAAGCATCATCAAACTGGATATGAACCTAATCAGAGGAATTGATAAGGACGAAACAAAACAGTTGCTGTGCAAAGCCATGGTAGATTTCGCCCATAGCTCCGGCATCCGGCTTATTGCCGAGGGAATCGAAACCGAAGAAGAACTGCAAACACTGATTCACTTGAATGTGGACTATGGACAAGGTTACTTCTTGGGCATTCCCCGAAAAACCTTGGCATCGATTGCGCCGGAAAAAATCGAACTCATTGAGCGAAATTTTAAGAAAAAGTATTTGGAAAACCGCAGAAGCTCTGTATACCCAATTATAGGGCATCTCGCCAAGCCCGGATACTGCTTTTCGCCCGGCGATAAAGCAGAGGATATTTACGAGATCATGCGGCTCAATCCCACGATCACCGAATTTACTGTTGTTGAAGCCTCTGTCGCTGTTGGCTTTATGACGAAAACTTCTCTGAGCGAGACGCTTGGCGGTCGGTATGGCTTTACCCTGCATTCCAGAAAGCCGATCTATAAACTTGTAAATACCGATTTTCTCAGGGTAAACTACAATATGCCGGTTGATCAGGTATCTAGACTTGCGATGCAACGTGCCTTCAACCACCTATATAATCCGATTGTTGTTGAGCGGGAGGACAGATATTACGGGTTGGTCACAATTAAAGATTTGCTCGACACCTGCACGAAGATCGACGTAGACATAGCGGCGCATTCAAACCCTCTTACGGGACTGCCCGGCAATCTGCTCATTGAAAAAGAGATCATACGCCGTGTGTTCGGCAATAGTACTTATTGCATCACCTACTACGACATCGACAACTTTAAGGCCTATAATGATGCTTACGGATTTCAGAACGGCGACATGATGCTCGCGATGGTTGCGGATATTCTGAAAAAATGCGCTGTCAGAGGTGAATTCATTGGGCATATTGGCGGCGACGACTTCATTGTTGTCTGCGATTACCGCGAAGGCGAACTTTACTGCGAATCTGTCGTTGATAAATTCCGCGAACAAGTCTCTTCCCTGTATCGTGATGAAGATCTTGAAAGAGGCTACATCGTCTCTAAAAACCGAAATGGCGTTACGGAAAATTTCCCGATTGCGAGCCTGTCGATTGCCGGTATTGCCAGTGGGAAGCCATATCGGAGCATTGACGATTTTTCCAACGAGATTGCCATGATTAAAAAGTCATGTAAACAGCATCTAGGGAATTATTACGAGATTCACTAAACCCCTTTCGCTAGAATTCGTCGACCCGCCGGAAACAGGTAATCCCTGAATCCGTTTGGTATTCAAGTTCTTGCCGTTCCTCGTTATATTCAAGGGTTTTAGACGCCGCCAAAACACTGCCGGCTTCATCGTAGGTCAGCGTATAGACGGAGTATTCGTCTTCAATATTCCGTATCGAGGTATCATAAGTCGCATAGGAGCCTTCCGACGTGTTGCCGTTATAATTCGTGTAGATAAACCGGCCGTTTCCGTCAAACTCAAATCTGGACGCGATGTTTTGCCCGTCATCCTCAATGATTTGCATATCGCCGATCTTCAGCCAGTTTTCGTTCACTTCCCAGTATCCGTAGGCAAGCCATCTGCCCGCAATCAAGGCTTCCGGCTGCACGGACGGGCTGACTTCGGGTTCTGGAGCGGTTGCGCTTGGGCTGGGCGGTTCGGGCGGCGGGGATGCTGAATTTTCCGACCGATTGGGGGCGAAGCAAGCCGCCATACACAGCATGATCAGAACAGCCGCCGCACTGAGCCAGAACGAGGGCTTGCGGTATTTCATTACATTTCTGACCCTCTTTTTGGTATTGCCCTCACCGAACGCCAACGGGCCGGACAGACCGTTTTGCTTTATGGATAACGCCAGCAATGAACCCGAATAATCTTTGCGGATATCCGACAGAGAATGCCTGAGAACGCTTTCGTCGCATGACATCTCCATGTCCCGGCACATCAGGTAGTAACTCAGCCATATGACCGGATTGAACCAATGAAGGCATAGCGCGCAAAACGCGGCGGGTTTCACTATATGGTCACGCCGCCGGATATGCGTCCTTTCGTGCTTTAGAATGCAATCAGCGTTATCAATACCGGCGGGCAGATAAATTCGCGGGTTGAAGAACCCTAGCACAAACTGCGCGGTAATACGATCCGTCTCGAAAATGATACCCTCCATCAAAGTAGCCGTTTTCAGCCGCGTCAGAATAACGGCGCAGGATACAATGCCCGCGGAGACGCTCATCTCAAGGATTTTACCAAACTGAACTTTCATTGCGAAGCCCCCTCAATCATTTTACGCAGTTCGGCCGCCTCGGCGCCCGTCAGTTTCTTGCCCTGCAAAAAAGCTGCCACAAACGCAGGCAGGGAACCGTTAAAAGCGCGTTCGAGCAATGCCTCGCTTTCATACTTTTGCACTTCCTCCCGCTTAACCTGTGCAGTAACGACAGAACTGTCGTTGCGCAGGATTCCGCGCTCGCAGAGCTTTTTCAGCATGGTGTAGGTCGTTGATTTCTTCCACCCGAGGCGCTCACAGCTTACACGCACAAGCTCGGTGGAATTGACCGGCTCAAGCTCCCATATTACATTCACGAACTTGGCTTCCGCGTCAAACAGTTTAAATTTATCCAATACTACCCTCTCCCCTCTGAGGTCTACTTCAATAAACCTCTTGTGTTAAGTCTACCACGATAGACCAAGGGTGTCAAGACCAAAATATGAAAAATTTCGCAGCCAGCTGTCCGGCCACGCGCCGCGTAAGCGGACGCAAAAACAAAAAGCACCCCAAAGAGGGTGGGAGATGGGGTGAGATGCCGTTACAGTATGCTCTGCCAATCACGGCGACCGTATAGAATACGGTCAACATCAACAGTCTTTTCTTTTTCATTAACGATATAAAAAGCCATATAGGTCTTGATTACCAGCGATCTGTATCCCACAACGGCTAATTGATCATCTCTGGCAAGAGGAGAAAATAATGCGTTCGTTTTCAATTTGGCGATAGCTTCTCGTATCACCCGCACCATGTTTAACGCGGTAGTCGGGGCATTCAGTTGAGATGAAATATATCGGGCGATGTCCCATAAGTCATTTTCAGCCGGTTCGGTCACCCTCACTTTATAGGTGTCCATCCATAATCTCCCGCTCAATGTCGTTAAAAACATCCTCATAAGGACGAATCTTACCTGCTTTCACTGCCGCTCGGCCTTCGTCCAGCAAGCGGTATAATTCCAGCTTGCCATTAAGCACTTCATACATCTCCATGCTCATTACCGCGAGATCACCCTGACCGTTTTTCGTGATGAACACAGGTTCCCGGTTCTCATGGCAGAAGGTAGATATGTCATTGTAGTTATTTCTCAGCTTTGTACTGGATTGTATATTCGGCACAGTGTCCGCCCCCTTCATTGATCTAAAGATATTATACCCGAATTTAACTCTGTTCGCAAGCGGAATTTTCATCAGACGATTGTGCAGGGAAATAGTTCAGTATAGAGAGGTCTCAATCTCTACCGCAACGTGTCCAGACAACGGCTTTGGCCAATCGTGTGGATTTTCGCGATTTCAAAAGGTTCTAAGAGAGGCGGAGCCAGAACGGGCGCGAGGAATTGGGCTTGGCCGGGAGCTGCGCGAACCACGTCGCCGGAAACATCAACCCCAGCAAGCGAAAATCCACCGAGAAGATCGACGGCGCCGTCGCGATGGTGATGGGACTTGCCACCGTCTGCAGCGGCAACCAGCAGATGTCGATCTATGATCAGAGGGACTGATGGTGCTGTAAAATTAGTCGTTGCATTCTTCGAATAAATACGGTATAATGTTGGCGAGGTGATTCTATGCCTACTATAAAGCCGATCTCTGAATTGAGAAATTACGGAGAAGTGCTGCGTGATGTTTCCATCGGTTCCCCGGTCTTCTTAACAAAGAACGGGCATGGTCGCTAGCTGGCATGGCGCAAGCTTAGTTCGGAATTGAGCGACGGCAGACGTTCCGGCGAAGAAAAGGGCTGGATTCCCGCCGGTGACGTAAGAACGCGCCTTGAGGAACGGTATCGTGGCTAAAATCGTATACTCTGACGAAGCTATACGGGATATGGAGCAGATTGGCGACTGTATTGCCGAAACACTAAAAAGTCCTGTTGCTGCGTTGAATACCGTCAGTAAAATCCAAGATTCTATTGCTATGCTCACCGATTTCCCGCTGATGGGAGCGTCGTTGTCTTTCGTCACCAACATAGACACGGATTACCGGTATCTGGTCAGCGGGAACTATATTGCGTTCTACCGCACAGACGAAGTATATGTCTATATTGACCGTGTTCTATACGGGAAACGTGATTATATTTCGATTTTAGGTCTCGCAAAAAAACGGATATGAAAACAATGATGCCGTGAGCATGGAAAACGATGACCGGAGTACGATTCTAGCAGATATTTATAAAAAACTCGCCGTCGCGGAAGAGCAAATCCAGAATGGAGACTTGCTGGATGGCGAAATTGTCTTCTCAAAGCTGAGAGAAAAATACGATTGACAATACGTGAAAAAAGCATCGCTTCGGCGGTGCTTTTTCATATCCAAATTTACGGAGGTGCCGCTCATGTCGATCCTCAACCGCATTTTCAGCTTCCGTTCCCGCGACAAACCCAGCAACACCCTTCCCGGAAACCGTTGGAGTTTCCTGTTCGGCGGATCGGCGGTAATCTAGTTTCCACTTGCGGAGAACAGTTTTTTCGAATAGGCTTCAGATATGTTTTCTGTAATGCACGATATGACATAAAAAATACCTTTTCCGATTGGCTGAGCTCGGGCTTTTCAGCCAGCCCAAGCGGTAAATCATCACTGCCATATTGGTATTATTAAAGCTCGAAACATCCTAATTGTCAATGCCGTTTTTTTGGGTCCGTGTCAAGTTAATGCAGAGTCACTTGAAAAATGACCTCCACTTGAAAAATGGGGAAACTCAAAAGACGTTTTGATTGACAGGCGCGCATGGGTGTGGTATACTTCGTCTATCGTTTAGTTCCCTTGCCGGTGTGATGGAATTGGCAGACGTAGTGGACTCAAAATCCACCGGTGGCGACACCGTGCCGGTTCGAGTCCGGCCACCGGCACCATTATGTTAAAACCGCAGTAACCATAAGAGTTGCGGCGGTTTTATCTATATTATTCCGGAGAGATTTCCTCCCAAAAGACCCTCCCGCCATCGCAGCAGCTTTTCTTCAAACCGCATTCCCGCGTGAGCCGGGCTGGTAGACGGCAAAATGTTTTTTGGGGCTATGCCAATCCCGCGCCGGAAGAAAAGATACGCGTTGTTCCCGTTAAAAAACACCTTTTCTATCCCATGCTCCATGATAAACCCCGGCAGTTCTGTATTGTACATGGGATTCCGGATTGCCGAATCCAGCGCCCCCTCCGCCTCGCACTCGGCGATAACGTCCCATAGCGCGATTTTGTTTTGGATCAGAAGCGCCTTTTTCCGCTCGTAATCGGGATTCTCAAACGGCTCTCCGAATACCCCAAACAGGATCCGCCAAAACTGATTGCGCGGGTTTCCGTAGTATTCTCGTTTCTCCCTCGACAGAGGGCTTGGGAAGGTCCCGAGAATCAAGAGCCGCGGATTTTTTCCGCATATCGGCGGGTTGGCGCGGTGAATTGGCGGCGCGGCCATATCGTACCCCTCCCCAGAGCCAATTTATTGATTATCTCTTTATACGCCGTGCGCCACCGTTTGTCAAGACCAAGTGGATTTTCTTGACACCCCGCCGCCGCGCCGTTATAATAAGGTACTGTTTCACAATGCTTGAACCATAGAAGGAGAATCCTCCCATGTCAATCCAGCAGAAGACCCCGATGCCGGAGCAGAATCCGCAGGAACGCCGCCGCAATTTTTCGGAGGCGGCGCTGGGCTATACGCCGGAACAGGCGAAGCGCGAGGCGTCCCGTTGTCTCCAATGCCAAAACCGCCCCTGTGTCTCGGGTTGTCCCGTCTCGGTGCCGATTCCGGAATTTTTGGCGCAGGCAGCCAAGGGCGACTTTTTCGGTGCTTACGAAACCGTATACAAGCAGAATGCGCTGCCCGCCGTCTGCGGCAGGGTGTGTCCGCAAGAACGGCAGTGTGAGGCGCTTTGCGTTCGCGGGATAAAAGGGGAACCGGTCGGCGTAGGGCGGGTGGAACGTTTCGTCGCCGATTGGCGCGACGAACAGTCCCGTCTCCGCGACGATATGGACGAGCCAGCCGATTCATCCGTTTCCCAAAAACGCGAAAAAGCCGCCGTGATCGGATCCGGCCCGGCAGGGCTGACCTGCGCCGGGGAACTGGCGCGGCTTGGATACGGTGTGACAGTGTTTGAGGCCTTTCACGAGCCGGGCGGCGTCTTAACATACGGCATACCGGAGTTTCGCCTGCCGAAAGCGGTGGTCAGGCGAGAAATCGCAAAACTGCGCGATCTTGGCGTACTATTTGAGCTCAATGCCGTGATCGGCCAATTATTTACGGTTGATGAGTTGTTTGCGCAAGGGTACAGCGCCGTTTTTCTCGGCGTCGGCGCCGGGCTCCCGGTCTTTATGGGCATTCCCGGCGAAAACCTAAACGGTGTATATTCCGCGAACGAGTTCCTGACCCGTGTCAATTTAATGAAAGCCTATCTTGAAGAGGCGGATACCCCTGTGCAGAAAGGGAAGCGCGTTATCATCGTGGGCGGCGGCAACGTGGCGATGGACGCCGCGCGCTGCGCGCTGCGTTTGGGAGCGGAGGAAGTACGTGTCCTTTACCGCCGCGGTTCCGATGAACTGCCCGCCCGCGCCGAGGAAATCCACCATGCCCGTGAGGAAGGCATTCACTTCGATTTCCTCTCCGCCCCCACAGAATATCTGCCCGACGGGCAGGGGCGTCTCCGTGCCGCCGTTTGTCAGCGGATGGAATTAGGGGAACCCGACGCGTCGGGGCGGCGGAAACCGTCCCCTGTCGCAGGCGATGTATATACCGTAGAATGTGATATGGCGATTGTCGCTATCGGTACGACGCCCAATCCGCTGATCGTGAAAACAACCGGCGGCTTGGAACTTAGCGCACGAGGCTGTATTCTGACCGACCCCGTAACCTGCGCGACCTCACGCCCCGGCGTCTATGCGGGCGGCGATATCGCGACCGGCGCAGCGACGGTGATTTTGGCTATGGGCGCGGGTAAAAAAGCCGCCTCCGCAATGGCCGCGTATATGTCTTCGCATTTCTGATAACATTATTCAAGATATACAGAGCGCGCCGAGCCGGCGCTACCTCTTGTTAATTGCCGAGGAATCCCTGAACGTCGTCTAAATCCAATTCCGGATGCAGCGCGAGGCTCAGCGCGTAGCCGATAACGCGGGCCAAACTTTCGACCTGCGTATCAATCTCCTTCGGCGTCACCATCAGGCCGCCGGAAAATTTGGATACCTCTTTCCAGTCTGGTTCGGGTTGCCCGGCCCGCTCGGTGAGATCAGCCATCAGTGTCACTACGTCGACGACAGTCGGCACACCGACCGAAATTACCGGAACGCCCAACGTCTTTTTGTTCAGCGCCGCGCGCGCGTTCCCTACTCCGGAACCGGGCACGATGCCGCTGTCCGCGATTTGCACGGTGGAGCACAGGCGGGAGAGGCGGCGGGAGGTCAGCGCGTCCACGATGATTACCGCACCGGGTCGCACATGCTGGATCGCGCCCTGAATCATCTCAGCGCTTTCCATCCCCGTTGTGCCCAACACCCCCGGCGCAATGGCGGCCACCGGGCGCATATGCCCAAACTCCTCCGGCATTCTTTCCACTAAGTGCCGCGTTACTATACAGTTCTGCATGGCGAGCGGCCCGATGGCGTCGGGGGTGATGTCGCGGTTCCCAAGTCCCGCCAGCAAAACGCCGTACATACCGCCGACCGGCAGCAGCGGAGTCAACTCCTCCGCGATTGCCTGCGCCGAACGCCTAAACGCGTCGTCCTCATGGCGCAACAGCCCGTGCACTTCAACTGTCACATACGTACCGACAGGTTTCCCAAGAGCCTGTTCGCCCTTCTCATTCTTGACTTCCACCCGCGTCACAGGGCAGTCATGCCGTTTATATTCCCGCGCAATGACACCGTCTATTTCGGTCGTCTCTTCGGCGCTCTCCTGTATTAACTCCCGCGCCTCCAACGCCAAGTCGGTGCGTTTTGTCGCCGCCATATGCAAAAGCCCCCCAATGCAAAATCGGACACCCTATTGTGTCCTGTTTCAAGCGGTTCATGCGAGCATGACGCGATTGTCTTTGGGGGAAATTTAAGAAAATGAATGCGTTTGAGGTATACCTAAGATAATTAATTCTTTACATTCACTAGCCCCCGTGATATAATACCCTATACGCGCTTTTAAGCGTAAAAACTGCCCCGGCGCTTTGTTTGAGGGTGATGATTTCCGGCTTTGCCGGGATCATGAGGTTCACCGCCGTAGCAAGCGGCTTTGCCGCCGTAACGGATTTGCCTCATACGCAGCGCCGCGGGGACCAAAAAAGGAAAGGTGAAAAATTATGATGCTCAAGGAGCAAAAAACCAGCGTGATCGAACAAAACCGCATTCACGAAACCGACACAGGTTCACCCGAAGTGCAGGTCGCTATCCTCACCGAGCGTATCAATCAACTGACCGAGCACTTGAAGGTGCATAAAAAGGACAAGCATTCACAACGCGGTTTGATTAAAATGGTCGGTTCCCGCCGCAGTCTGTTGAATTACCTGCAAAAGAAAGACATTGAACGGTACAGGGCTTTAATCGCGAAGCTCGGTTTACGTAAGTAAAAAGTTCTGTAAATCCCGTAATGATGTGTGTCGTCCCCGCGTTGGACGGGGAGACAGGAAAGGAATCAGTTAATGACAAAAAGAGAATTTCCGGCCTTTAAGACCTACGAAACCGTGATGGCCGGCCGCCCCCTGCGCGTGGAGGTTGGCATGATGGCCGAACTGGCCGGAGGCGCGTGTATGGTTCGCTACGGCGATACCTCGGTACTGGTAACAGCCACGGCGGCGGCGCAGCCGCGCAATGGAATCGATTATTTTCCCCTCTCGGTGGACTTTGAAGAACGCCTCTATTCGGTCGGGCGCATCCCGGGGTCTTTTCTTCGCAGGGAAGGCCGCCCCAGCGAAAAGGCCGTGCTGGCCTCCCGCCTGATCGATCGCCCGATCCGCCCGCTATTCCCCGGCGATATGCGTAACGACGTCGCGATCGCGGCTACCGTGATGAGCCTTGAGCCGGACTGTGCGCCGGAAGTACCCGCCATGCTGGGCGCTTCGATCGCCCTCTCGATCTCCGACATTCCGTGGAGCGGCCCGATTGCGGGTATCGCCGCGGGTCTTGTTGACGGGAAACTTGTGATGAACCCCAACGTCGCGCAGCGCGAACAGTCATCATTGCAGCTCACCGTCGCCGGAACGGCGCAAAAGGTGGTCATGATCGAAGCCGGGGCCAACGAGGTTCCCGATGATATAATGGTCGACGCCATCCTGAAAGCCCATGAGGAAATCAAAACGCTTTGCGCGTTTATACAGAGCATCAAAGACGAGATCGGCAAGCCGAAGTTTGAGTACGTAAAAGCGTATTTCAACCAAGAATTATACGACACTCTTAAGGATTCCATCATGGATAAACTGCGCCAATGCCTCGACACCGATGACAAAAACATCCGCGAGGCGCGTCTTAAGGAGTTGCGGCTCGCCATTGCGGAGCAGTACGCCGAACGCTTCCCGACACTGGACGCCGACCTAGGCGAGGTGCTGTACAAGCTGCAAAAAATTGTTGTGCGCCGCTGGCTGATTGAGGAGAAGAAGCGTGTGGACGGTCGCGGTATGATGGATATCCGTCCGCTGGACGCGAGGGTGGGGCTTCTGCCGAGAGCGCACGGTTCCGGCATGTTCACCCGCGGCCAAACGCAGGCGCTGACGATTTGTACGCTCGGCACAATTTCCGACCAGCAGAAGCTCGACAACATCTTCGACGACGAATATAAACGCTATATGCACCATTATAACTTCCCTTCCTACTCGGTCGGCGAAGCCCGCCCCTCGCGCAGCCCCGGACGGCGCGAGATCGGACACGGGGCGCTGGCGGAACGCGCGCTGGAGCCGATGATCCCGCCCGAAAGCGAGTTCCCCTACTGCATCCGGCTCGTCAGCGAGATTCTCTCGTCCAACGGTTCCACTTCTCAGGCCAGCATCTGCGGATCGACCCTCGCGCTGATGGACGCGGGCGTCCCGATTAAAGCGCCGGTCGCGGGCATTTCGTGCGGCTTAATCACCGAAGAGGACGGCAACTGGACGACCTTCATCGATATTCAAGGACTGGAAGACTTTTACGGCGACATGGACTTCAAGGTAGCCGGCACCAAAGCGGGCATCACCGCGATCCAAATGGATCTAAAAATCGACGGACTCACGCCGGAGATCATCAAGAACGCCTTTGAGATTACGAAGGAAGGCCGGATTAAGATCCTCGACGAGATCATGCTCCCCTGCATCGGCGCGCCGCGCGAGGAACTCTCCCCGTTCGCTCCCAAGATGATCCAAACGCAGATCGACCCCGAAAAGATCCGCGAAGTCATCGGCAAGGGCGGCAGTGTCATCCAAAAGATCGTAGCCGACACGGGCTGCAAGATCGACATCGAGGACGACGGGCGCATCTTCATCGCGGCGATCAACAAAGCGGATTGCGAAAAAGCGCTGAAGATCATCAACTCCATCGTCTTTGAGCCGACGCTCGGCGAATCGTATTACGGGCGCGTGACGCGTGTTATCCCGATCGGCGCGTTTGTGGAATACGCACCGGGCAAAGAGGGGATGGTTCACATCTCCAAGCTCGAAAACTTCCGCGTGGCGAAGGTCGAGGACGTTTTGAACGTCGGCGACATGGTATGGGTGAAATATCTCGGCTCCGACGAAAAGGGGCGCATTAACCTCTCTAAGAAAGATGCCGTTCCTAATGAATAAATAAGAGCACTTTCGTAACCCGGTAGGGAGACTAAGACACGCAGGCAAAGCGAGCCTGCGAGCTTAGCCGCAGTGGCTTAGGTGACCGGTTGCCGGGTTAAACGAAAGGTGACAAAGAATCAATACAACCCAACAGGGACACCATAACCGGTGTCCCTGTGCTAACATATGAGGGAGGAATCCGCATGATACAGGTTAAAACGCTGCCCAACGGGGCGCGTATCGTTCACGAGTATATGGAGCATGTCCGCAGCGCCGCCGTGGGGTTTTGGGTGGGTCACGGTTCCCGCTATGAGCCGGAAGGAATGGGCGGCGCGTCGCACGCGATTGAGCATATGGTGTTCAAAGGAACCGAAACCCGTTCCTCCGCCGAGGTGGCCGCCGAAATGGACGCCATCGGCGGACAGGTCAACGCCTTCACCACCAAGGAAAGCACTTGTTTTTACGCGCACTCCCTCGACAGCCACCTCCCCACCGCGATCAGCCTGCTGAGCGACATCTTCTTCCATCCGCGTTTTGATAAAGAGGATTGGGAACTGGAACGCGGCGTGATCATCGAGGAAATCGCGATGTATGAAGACCAGCCGGAGGATTTGGTATACCAAAACCTGTTCGCCTCGGTTTATGAAAATCTGCCGCTCGGCGCGACGGTGCTCGGAACCCGTCAGTCACTGGAGGGGATGGACGCCGCCGGACTGCTGGCGTATAAAATAAAGAACTACCGCCCCTGCGACATCGTCGTCTCGCTTGCCGGACACTACGCGCCGTCCGACCTCGCGCAGCTTGAGGAGCTGCTGTCGGCAATGGAAGCCTCCGAATGCCCCCCTGTCACTCCCTGCTCGTATAAACCCGCGTTCCGTCTCTGCGAGAAGTCCATCGAGCAGAACCACCTCTGCTTGGGCTTTCCGGGGCTTCCGATCAGTCGGGAGCATATGTACGCTTACCGCGTACTGTCCTCAATTCTCGGCGCGGGTATGTCTTCCCGCTTGTTTCAAACGGTGCGCGAGGAAAACGGGCTGTGCTATTCGGTGTACTCCTACACCGCCGGACACCGCGACACCGGCGTCGCGGGCGTGTACCTCGCGCTGGGGCGCGATACCGAAACCCAGGCGCTGGAGCTGACGCGAAAGGTCGTGGAGACGTTTGCCAAAGAAGGTCCCACCGAGCAGGAGCTTACGCGCGCGCGGGAGCAGCAGAAGGCGAACATCTTAATGGCCGGCGAATCCACGCTGATGCTGGGCAGCGCGTTGGAGCCGGATGAAATTATCGCGCGGATTGACGCGGTGACGCGAGACGCCGTAACGGAGATCGCGCAGCGTGTATTTGATTTTAGCCAAGTAAGCCTGTCGGTGGTCGGAAAGCCGCGGGACAAAGCCGTGTACAGAGGACTTTTGCAAGCATGAGCCGTTGGTTGGAGGTGACGCTCCCCGCGACGCCGGAGACGCTGGACGATTTGACGGCGCGTTTGGTCGCGGAGGGGTTTGAGAGTTTTCAGATCGCCGACCCGCGGGAGGCGGAGGAAGCCCGCCCCGTTTGGGAAATTTGGGACGAGGACGTCGGGGATGGCTGCGTCGTCAAGCTCTATCTGTCCCCCGCCGAAGGGGACAGATTAGCAAAGTTGCGTTCGTTATGCCCGGAACTGACCGTCCGGGAGCGTGACGATGAGGAATGGGCTGATGCGTGGAAGCAATACTACCGCCCGACGCCGGTCGGTCAAAAGCTGCTGATTCAGCCGGCGTGGCTGCCGCTTGAGAACGGCGAAAACCGCGCCGTGTTTCTGAACAACCCCGGCATGAGCTTCGGTACCGGGCTTCACGCATCAACCCGCCTCTGCCTTGAGCTGCTGGAAGCGGCGGACGTTGCGGGGAGGCGTGTTCTGGACATCGGCTGTGGCAGCGGAATTTTGGGGTTGTGCGCGCTTACGCTGGGCGCTTCCGCCGCCCTTGGCGTCGACATTGACCCGCTCGCGGCGGAGACGGCGCGCGAAAACGCCCGCCTGAATGCTTTAGGCGAGCGTTTTACGGCTGTTACGGGGGATCTGCTGAATGAAGACGTTCCCGTTGGCACAGACTATAATATTGTCTTTACCAACATCATCGCCGATGTGATACTCCCGCTCGCGCCGCTGGTTCCGCCGCTCCTCGCGCCGGGCGGGGTATGGATTGTCTCCGGTATTATAGACCATCGCTTTAGTGACGTACAAACCGCCGCCGAAGCGGCGGGCTTTACTCTTATAAACCGGCAAACGAGGGAAGGATGGACGGCGATCGTGTTTACACTATGACGACAAAAAAACGTTGGAGTAACGTTGCCCGTTTCATCCGCCATGTGCGGCGGGACGACGCGTTCGGGGTCGCCGCCAAGACGGCGTTCTTCTTTCTGCTGTCCCTATTCCCGTTGATGATGCTCGCCGGATGGGCGCTCTCCTACACCGGGCGGGGACTGGAGGTATTGAGGGGTTTTGTGCCGGAAGGGTTGCTGCAAGTGTTTGCGGATATAAAAAGCCCGATTGCCGGGGCAAGCCCGGTGTTTTTGGTAACCGCGATATGGGCTGCTTCGTCGGGTGTATGGGCGATGATGTGCGGCGTCAATCAGGCTTACGGGGAGCGTGGCAAGCCGGAACTTCCCGTTTCAAAGGGCGCGAAAGCGGATTTAATACTCTATTTCAAAGCGCGGGGGATGGCGGTTGCGTTTACGCTGGGATTCTTGACGGTTCTGGCGCTCACCCTCGCGTTTTTAGCTGTAAATCGAAGCCTGATGCTCTTTTCCGTGGCCGGAGCGATTTTTCTGCTTCTTTTTGCGCTCTATACGCACAGTACTTCAAGAAAACCGCGCAGAACCGCGTTTACGGCGGCGCTCGCGACGGCTGCTTGGGTTGTTATCTCATGGGGATTTGAAGTGTATATGCGTCACTTCGCGCGGTATGACGCCCTGTACGGCGCAATCGGAGCGTTTATGGGACTGGCTGTTTGGGTGTTTTTGATCTGCATCGCAATCATCCTGTGCGCGGAGCTGGGCGCGCTGTAAATCGGTACATGCAACGGCGTTTTGATTTGGCTTTTAAGTAACCGCCGGAATGACAATTTCGTACCGTTCTCCGTTAATCAATACGATGAATATGTATACCGGCTGATAATAACCCTTTGTATCGGCGCGGTACTCTAGCTCAGAGAAAACGTATTCAAGCGACTGGATTCCACCATTTTCGCCGTACCAATAGAACTCCCCTTTTTCAAACCGCCGGAACGCTTCGCGCGGGCTTATCAATTTGTATGGAATCGCATCCGGGCATTCGTGAAGATAGTTACTGAGCCTCCATATTGTCCCATCCGCACCCACCGTACAGGTCAGGCGACCTACATGAGACTGCTTATTTGTGTTGAACGGGATGTGAAAGCTATATTCTCCGCTGCCGTGATTGGTAAATACCGCGTTTCCGGGGATATCGATCTGCCATGCGGCCAGTAATGCGCGAACTTGATCTTCCGTCGCGGAGTTTTCCGGCTCCTCATTTGAAGAGAAATTGGTGTATTCGTAGGAAGAACCCTTATACCTAACGATTAAACTTCCATTGTGAGAGTAAAACATAGAAAAGCTGTCGTAGTAAATAGAGTCACGATTTGGAGAGAACGAAGCGTTGATCCTCCCAAAAAACTCCTCAGCAAACGCGCGGGCTTCAGGAGCGTCTGTATTCCCGACCGCGTAGACATACCCATTCAATCCGTTCTCGGAAAGCTCCGCACCGCCCTTGATCTCCGCGCCGCGCAGTTCTTGCCGGTAAGGGTAGTACGCTTCGGATATAGTCCCGCAGTCTTTCAAACCGTACACCGTAAAAATGATCCCGAACGCAGCACCGGCAACAAAGAGCGGCGCAATGTATCCAAACAGTCTGCGTTTTGGCTGTCTTCGCGCAACGGTCAGAACCGCCATGACCAATCCGTAGCCAATCCATGCCCCGGCGGTATTGTTGAGGATATCGTCAAATTCCGCCTGACCCGCCCTAAATGCGTATTGCGCGGCTTCGATCAGTATGGAGAATCCCAGCGCGGCGGTTACGGTTACACGCGCTTTTTGGCATTTCTTTGTCAGAAGCGGCAGCAGTACGCCGAAGGGGACGAACATTAGGATATTGAACGCCAGATTCCGCCACAAGCCTGCCTCAAACTTATACCAAGCCTCATGGTATAGGGTGAACGGACGCAGGTTTAAAGCCCGGTACATGCCGCCCCTACTCAAAAAGACCGCTCCCGCAACAACGGTGATATAACACAAAAGAATCGCTGACAAAAGCACCGTTTTCTTGGTCAGCCTCTTTTGCCCTCCCAATTTTTTATATATAAAGAAGTACCCAAGCAAAAAAACCGCGCATATTACCAGCGCGGTTAATGCCCCGAGCAGAAAAATTGCAATGAGGTCTGACTGTTATATGTAAACTGTCAACTGACCGTATCCTCACGCATTTCGTCTTCTAACTCGCCCTGCAAGTCAAAGATTCTGCGGTATGAGCCGCCCGCGGCCATCAGTTCTTCATGCGATGTGAGATGATGATGGCGGTGGCTTTTTTTGTACGCGCTTTCAGCGCGGCGCGGATCCGCGCGTCCGTCTCGGTATCGACTGCCGACAGGCTGTCGTCGAAGATCATAATCGGCGTCTCCGCCATCAGCATCCGGGCAATAGACACGCGCTGCTTCTGCCCGCCGGACAGGGTGACGCCGCGCTCACCCACCATCGTCTCATAACCGTCGCCAAACGCCTCGATCGCGTCGCCGATGTAAGCGACCGAAGCGGTTTCCTTAATTGTTTCCAATTCCGCCTCCGGACGCGCCGCCGCGATATTTTGGCGGATCGTTTTGGAAAACAGGAACGGTTCCTGAAGCACCAACCCCACATTGCGGCGTAAATGGC
>QMCE01000538.1_pt1 | contig 19444 bp, 18 predicted proteins | sample 1821851 | NCBI WGS metagenome assembly QMCE01 (sample SAMN09453174, study PRJNA476694) | Termite gut metagenome, whole genome shotgun sequencing project. | isolation source: worker | host: Odontotermes sp. | place: South Africa:Pretoria | collected 2016-01-28
GCGCTATGCGTTGAATGACAGAGAGTTAGCCAGGGCAGGGAAATAAAAATAGCGAGCCACAATGACTCGCTATTTTTACCTTTGGCGGTATGGACGGGACTCGAACCCGCGACCCCCTGCGTGACAGGCAGGTATTCTAACCAACTGAACTACCACACCGTTTTCTATCTTGCGACCTCTATTATATTGATAGCCGCTCGAATCGAGTCACAAAGATAAGCATCTTTCTTGCAAAAACAAAAAATGAGCTACATTTTTTTGAAAAAAGAGAATACAACGCTCCCGTAATTACGTGCCTGGACAAATCCGATGCGCTCAGAGTAGTTGGCGTCGCGTCCATGTTCGAACACCAACAGGCCACCTTCACATAGCGTGTCGCCATCCATAACAAGGTCGATAATCCCCTCTGAATCAGCCATATCGTACGGTGCATCGGCAAATACGAGGTCGAAAACACGCCCTGTGCTTTTCAGGTAAAGGAATGCATTGGCTTTCACCGCGTGTAGATTTGCGAAGCCGAAAGAGGCTGCCGTTCGACGAATAAAATTGTAATGCACGGCGTTGATCTCCACCGACGTGACCTCTGCCGCACCTCGCGATGCGAATTCATAGCCGATCGACCCCGTGCCGGCAAAGAGATCGAGCACCCGCAGACCCTCGAAGTCGACCATGTTTGACAGTACATTGAACAGATTCTCTTTCGCAAAATCGGTCGTAGGTCGCGCACGCAGGTTGCGCGGCGGATCGATGATGCGCCCCCGATGTGTGCCGCCGACTATTCGCATGTGCAACGTAGGATTTTGCGTAATGCCCGGGTCGCGGTATGGGCTCCGAGGCCTCGTATATGTACGCGTGTGCGTGCGGGCATGAATCGCGACAATCGGGAGGCATAATAGACCAGATCGGCGGCCGTGCTGTATGGTAAACTGTCGCAATATACGAGTGCACCGCTCTCGCGTCGCATTGCTATATATGCCTGATTACCAGTGAGATAGATTGTAGATACTCCGGTTTCGAGTGCTGCCTCGAAGGCTGAGCTCACGGTGAGCCGCTTGCCGAACATGTCGCGAAATACCTTCAACGCATCGCTATCCGCAACCATCACACAAGCGACGCCGGGAGGTATCTGTGCCGTCACTACTTCATTCCTCGTGCCGACATATAAGTTGTTTATTGTCAGATATTTATGGGCTTCGTCAGGAGAGAATAGTTCCGATGGCACCGGCACCGTAGGGGTGTCTAACAGTAGGTGTATTCGCTCGAAATACCTGCTCTTTTCAACGCAGATGTCCGCCGCTTCGTGCAGTCCCACGCCACTGTGCAGAGGGATGAACCTCTCCTTTTGCCCGTCCATCCAAAAAGAAAGTCCATCCGGCGACAGCCGGATGGACAACACTCGTTCTGATCCTCTACTCGCGGTTGAGCGCATCGTTCGTCGCGGAAGTCAGGTCGCCCACCTTGATGCCGGGATATTTGCCGAACGTAATATCCTCGTCGATCATATTATCCACAAGTTGACGGTCGAGCCCATCGAGGTAGAAATTATACGGAGCACGCGCCTCGAATACCGGCACAACAATTCCCGACTCGGTCGTAACCTCGGTAGCTCCGAGATAGAACTGCCGTCCCTCGGGATATTCGTCGGTCTCGGAATAGGGGATTATCGGGAGTTGCATAACCTCTTCACGAGTGAGCTTACGGGGCGAGAAAATAGTGTCTATCACAGGAATGCGCACCAATTGCTGCTGGTATTGACCGGTGGCGACAGTTATCGAGTCGTCGGCCGAACCCAGCGAGCGCACGAAGTTCATCGAGTCGTTAAGTACGAAATCTACCAACTCGTCGAAGCTGCCGGTATAGGCGCCATAAGTTTGCTTGAAAGCCTGTTCGGCGGTACGGATATCCTTGATACGCTCGATCACTGCGGCTTCGCGCTCGGCAACCTTCCTGTCGAACCGCTGCGGCTCGAGTATATTACGGAACAAGAGCAAACCGAGTCCGACAACTACGAGCGCCAAAACGATTAGGACTACATTTTTCATTTAAGTATTTTTCTTTAAGTTTGTATCGTTTAAGGTAAAAACCACAATGTTGAATGATCATCTCGCCGCCCAAATTTACACAAAATTAAAGTTTGCTCCAACAATTGGGCAAAAAAAATCGATAGAAAAATTATCGTCCTGGCTTATGGATACTCAGGATGGCGATATTTTTATCCTCAACGGCTATGCCGGTACGGGCAAAACTACGCTGATCGCCGCCCTTGTCGCCGCCCTTAAAGAGCTGAATATCAAGACTGTAGTCCTTGCTCCGACGGGACGTGCGGCTAAGGTGGCGAGTCAATACACCGGTGGTGCGGCCTACACGATACACAAGAAGATCTATCGCCAGAAATCGTCGGACCTCGATTCCGCCTTCTCGCTCGACTATAATAAGGAACAGGACGTGCTCTTTATCGTCGACGAGGGCTCGATGTTGGGTGATATCGCCGACAGTCACCGTTTTGGTACGGGCAGTCTGCTCGACGATCTGGTGAGTTATGTGCGCGGCGGAAAGCGTTGCCGTCTGCTCGTTGTGGGCGACAATGCCCAGTTGCCTCCGGTGGGTCATGATTATAGCCCGGCCCTCGATCCCGCTCTGATGAGTCGCTATGGGGTGGTGGAGTACGAGTCGCTGGACGAGGTGGTACGTCAGGATGCCGAATCGGGGATATTGTTCAACGCCACTCTGGTGCGCTGTATGATCGAGGCCCAGATCTATGAGCCGCCACTACTGCGCACGTCGTTTCCCGATGTTCAGGCTATCGACGGCGGCGAGTTCATGGAGGAGATAGAGGGGTGTTACAGCCGCTACGGCCGCGACCAGACCATAGTTATCACGCGTTCGAATAAGCGTGCCGGGCGCTTTAATCAGGGTATACGCCAGCAGGTGCTGGGCGCCGAGCACGAGATAGAGTCGGGCGATATGCTCATGGTGGTGAAGAACAACTACTATCACAAGGAGTTGGGCAACAACATGGAGTTCATTGCCAATGGCGACATTGCACAACTCACCCGCATCAGGCGTTTCGAGGATCTGTATGGCTTCCGCTTTGCCGAAGCGCGGCTTGAATTTACCGACTACGACGACATCGAGGTCGAGGGTCCCGTGCTGTTGGATACTCTCGGCAGTGATGCGCCGTCTCTCTCTCGCGACGACTCTACGCGGCTCTACCACGCCATTGCCGCCGACTATCCCGAGATACTGAATAAGGCGAAACTATATAAGAAAATTACCGAGGATCCGCACTACAACGCCTTGCAGGTCAAGTTTGCCTATGCTGTAACTTGTCATAAAGCTCAGGGCGGGCAGTGGAGTGCGGTGTTTATCGACAAGATGCTATTCGGCGACGAACGCATGAACCGCGACCTGCTGCGATGGCTCTACACGGCGATCACTCGCGCCACGGAGAAGCTCTATCTTGTCAATTTCGACGATCGGTTTTTCGAGTGATATTATAGTTGCAAGTCGCCCCAATTCCCTCTGCTACACATGCGCATCACCATGTTTTTTGGCCACATTTTCTCCTGAAACCCATTTGGGAGTCAAAAACAAGAGTGTCCAGCCGGCATATATTTTTTACCCGCATTTTACCCGAAACCAATTACATCATCCCCGTTATACGTCTAATCCAGGCACAAAACGGAAACACAAAGTAATAGCCCTCCGAATTAATATTTGAGAATGTTCAATACTCCGTACTATGATCATGCGTAGTTTCTGCTACACTGTCATTATCTCGCGCTCTTTTTCGGCCACGAGTTCGTCGAGTTTTTTCGAGTAACGGTCGGTGAGCTTCTGTGCCTCATCTTCGCCATCTTTAGCCATATCTTCAGGCATACCGTCCTTTTGGGCCTTCTTGAAACCTTCCACGGCATCGCGGCGCGCATTACGCATACTCACCCGCGCATTCTCGGCCTCGCTCCGCACCTGCTTGACCAACTCCTTGCGGCGTTCCTCGGTGAGCGGCGGGATGTTCAGACGTATGTGCTCACCGTTATTCGACGGCGTGAGCCCTATGTTCGCAACCATAATAGCCTTCTCGATCGCGGGGATCAAGCCCTTCTCCCACGGTTGGATCAGGATAGTCCGCGCATCGGGAATGGTCACACTCGCCACCTGCGTTACAGGCACCTGGCTGCCATAGTAGTCCACCATCACTCCGTTCAACACGCCCTGCGTAGCTTTCCCGGCGCGCACGGCGACCATCTCCTCCTGGAAAAATGCCAGTGCTCGATCCATCTTTTCTGTCGCCGCATTCATTAACGATTTCAATTGCTCTTCCATGATCATATCGTTTTTTATTTATAGTTCTTCTTTCGCAAAATCCACAGCCTTGTTCAGCAGGGCGTTAAAGGCGTGCGTCTTGCGGAATTCACCGATTGCCCACTCCACGATATCGTCGCGCAGCACAGTTTTTTCGCTCATCGCCTGTTCAAGACAGATATCCTTCAGCTTAAGGTATTCATCTACCGGCGATGCGGTGGGGAATACTTTCGGCGTGCGCGTCAGTTTGCGTTCTTGGTTTATAAAGAAACCCTTGGCTTGTGCGATCGTCGAGAGGAAACCCTCGCTGTTGTCATATATCTCGCTGCGCACGCTTTTCAGTATCTTCGGTTCGGGCATGTAGAGTCCCGCCGTGAGGAAATAGGCGGCTGTGCCGAGATCGGTATGCGGCTCGATGTGGAAATAATACCCCGCATTACCCGATTTTTTGCCGCCCGGACACACGTAGCACCCCATATAGCTCTTATATGGCCGCTTGTCGAGACTGAACCTCACGTCGCGATAGATGCGGTATGTGCAATCCTTGGCTGTCAGACCACGGGTTGACGGATCGAACTGCCCGATGCCCTCGATCAATTGTCCGGCCAGAACGTTGAACTTGTCCAGCGCCGCCAGATATCGCGATTTGTTGGCCTCGAACCACTCCCTGTCGTTATTCAGGGCGATATCGTAGAGGAATGATATTATATCTTTCATATCTCTTTGCATTCTTAGCATATACTAACCAAGTCAATATGCTCGATAGCTGCATGATGGGATATTACGCGCCTTGTCGACCATATGCAAAGCTATACCTGTGGCTTGCCGATTCATTAGTCAACAGGTACACGTGTCGTATTCCAGCATCCCGAATATCCGCTCTGCCCGAGCACCGCTATTTATACGTCCCGGCCTATACGCCCAATCCTGGAGTCGGATTCATTGACCATTATTAACAATAGTCCCGATCCTCTCGCCACTCAAAACGCGCGCCAGATTACCATCGGTATCCATATCGAATACCACCAACGGCAGTCCATTCTCGCGGCACAGCGTAAATGCCGTCATGTCCATAACCTTCAGGTTGCGCTCTATGACCTGATCGAAAGTCAGTGTGTCGAAACGCGTTGCCGATGGATCTTTCTCTGGGTCGGCAGTGTAGATACCGTCCACCCGCGTACCTTTGAGCAATACTTGCGCCTCGATCTCTACGCCTCGCAGTGCCGCCGCCGTGTCGGTAGTGAAGTAGGGGTTCCCCGTTCCGCCGCCTATTATCACCACCTCGCCGCGCTCGAGACACTCCACAGCCCTGGCCTTGCTGTACAACTCACCTACGGGTTCCATTCTCACCGCCGTGAGCACCCTCGCCCGCACACCTTCGGCCTCGAGAGCCGACTGCAATGCCAACGAGTTGATCACCGTGGCCAACATCCCCATCTGGTCGCCTTTGACCCTGTCGAAACCCTTGCCGGCGCCGCTCAGACCGCGGAAAATATTGCCTCCGCCGATCACAATACCAATCTGCACACCGCACGCCGCAACATCTCTGATCTGCCTTGCGTAGCTTTGCAACACCTCGGTCGACAAGCCCCTCTCGTTATGCCCGCCCAGCGATTCACCGCTCAGTTTCAACAATATACGACTATATATGACCTTACTCATTGCGCCCGATCTTACATTTATGGTTTGCCTCCATTTCGATCTCGCGGTACATGCTTTGGCGTCGCATTGCCTCGTCGAAATTGACCTCGTGGGCGTTGAACTCGGGGCCGTCGACACACGTGAACATGGTCTTGCCGCCCACCGTTACGCGACACGCCCCGCACATTCCCGTTCCGTCCACCATCAGGGCGTTGAGGCTCACGATCGTTGGCAGGTTGTACTCCTTAGTGGTCATGGCGACGAATTTCATCATTATCATAGGCCCGATGGCGACCACCAGATCGTAGTGACGTCCCTCGGCGATCAGCTTCTTTATCAGATCGGTCACCAATCCGTGGAATCCTGCCGATCCGTCGTCGGTAGCCAGGAACACCTCTCCAGCCACGGCGCGCATTTCGTCGGTGAGGATATGTGTGGCGGCATTCTTTGCGCCTATGATCACGTCGGCGGCTACCCCGTTCTGGTGGAGCCACTTGACCTGTGCATAGACCGGTGCCGTACCTACACCGCCTGCCACGAAGAGGATCTTCTTCTTACGCAACTCGGAAAGATCTTCGTGCACGAACTCGGCGGGCTTACCCAACGGTCCTGCGAAGCTGTCCAATGCATCGCCCTCCTGTAGTGCGAGGATGCGGCGCGTAGATACACCTATCCTTTGCGTAACGATCACCACTGTTCCGGCCTCGGGATCGTAATCGGCAATGGTCAACGGCACACGCTCGCCTTTCTCGCCGGCCCTGACTATAACGAACTGCCCCGGCTTAGCCGACCGTGCAACACGTGGCGCCGAGATGGTCATCCAAACAATATCGGGAGTCAAATCCCGTCTCTCAAGAATTTTGAACATATTTCGAATACTTTTAGTTTTTAAAGCTATGGTGGCGCAATTATCTTCGTCCGGTTCGAACTTACATTCGATATGGGAGCACACATCATCTGATCAACTCCGAGCGATATAATGCAACTAAGCAATTGCCGTTATCACACACATCTGGACCAAAAAATGCCGACGAGCGATCAGGCTTATGAAAAGCGATGGCGATCGAGCGTAGCGAGGCTACATGTTTCCGGCCCGTTTCACACGTGTAGTTATCCGATCGGGCGAGCATGTCGCATTCTGAGGGTCTAACTTATCGGTTATACTCGCCGGGTGGCACGAAATGAACGACGGCAATATAATTCTCGCAAGAAAGGCCTTACACTAAAGTGCAAAACAACCCCTGTGGCAATAGCTAACAATCCTAACCCCCTTTAGTTCTGCAAAATATTTACATTAGCCCTCACCACAACATTATACGCCCAACCCTCGCGATGCGCGAACCACAAAAAGCCGTCCGACACACCATGTTGCAGCCTTTTTTCCGACTCTCAACGCACCTCCACCGCCGACCTTATATCGCGCAGTGGACGCAACGGGTCGTTGGTGATTACGGTGATAGTTCCGGTATGCACGCCGCGCTCCATGCCTGTGGTGTTGATCGTTACTGTGAACTCGGCCGTTGCTCACGGTTGCACCACCTGCCCTTCGCGCAATGAGGTCGTCATCCCTGGCCGTAGACCTATCCAGCGCACTATAAGTGTTGCCGTGCCGTCGTTCGATATTTCGAGGGTGCGCGTAAGTTTACTGCCCCGCCTCGCTGTGCCATGATATTCGAACAGAGGCGCTATAACGGCATCGGGAGCCTCGGCCGATTCATTCGCCCTATCCACCGCGATATACGTCAACGACAGAGGCAGGTGCTGCCGCACTCCGTTCAGGGTGAGGAATATCTTGTCCGAATATCGTCCGTAGAACCGTATTCCGCGCATGTCGTACATTACTTTTATCTTGGCCTTCATGCCAGGAGCGAGAGTTTCGGGGGCATCTACGCGCAGAAAGTTGCGCATCGGCACGGCATCCCATCCCAGCCTCACGGTCGACGGCGACAAGTTGATCACCTCGGCAACCACCTCATGCGTCGTACCCAGCTCGAGATACCCTATATTATAAGTCAGCCGCGACAGCCGCACACCCTCTGACAACGAAAACGGATACAACTCCTCGACACTCCGCGGCCGCGGCACCACGTTGCCCTTGATCGTAAGTACGTTCCTGTTCCGCCCTCCCTTGCTCATTATGCGCACACTTTTCTCGAACGGACCGTCTTGATCCTTGGGGTCGAAGCGCAGTGTTATGCTCCCTGTGGCTTTAGGTTGAACGGGTTCGGTGGTGTGCTCGACGCTCGTGCATCCGCAATCGACGCTCACATTCTCGATCACGAACGCTATACGGCCGCTGTTGGTGTACCTGAAAGTATGCTCCACAGGCCCTTTCACCTCCTCGATATTGCCAAAATCCCACACATCGCCACCCTCGAAACGCATGGTCGAGGTCGCCTGGGCCGCACACAAGAGCGGCATAAGCAGAAATATGGAGAAGAGTTTCTTCATGTGTTAAAACATTCATATCACCCGAGTGCATGATGACACCACTGCCGAACCACGCCTCCACGCTTCTCGTGCACCTGAGGCACCGAGATAGGCATCTCGTCGATAACCCTGCATGAACACGCACTGCGCATACTATACCATTGAGCTTCAGTCAGTTTTATTCTTTAATTATCCTCAAGTACAGTGTTTCCATTCCCTTTCTCTGGAATGGGGGTTTTGTATATTTTATGAGGTCCTATCACTATCCAGTGCCCTTTGTTGTCATCCACTGTGCGGAACATTTGTGGATGCGGTTTCGACGCCTCCTGCAGGCTCGACCAAGGTCCATGGCAGGCAGTTGACATTCACCATTGTCCCCCTTATATTCGATCATAAACAAAAACCCTCTTCTTCAAACATACGGCGGTCGCTGTCTATGTCCGATCCGGTTGTGGTGAGCATGTCGCCCACTATCGAGGCGCTCACTCCGCCGTGCAGCAGTCGTCTTTCGAGATGCTTGATCCTCACACGCCCTCCCGCGAGACGTATATGGACCCCGGGGTTTATGATGCGCATCATCGCCACGGCGTGCACCACATCGTCGTCGTCGAGAGGAGGTTGCGACGACAGCGGCGTGCCCTCGATGGGGTTCAGTACGTTCACCGGGATCGACTTCACGCCCAAATCTCTCAAAGTCTCGGCCAATTCCACGCGCTGCTCACGCGTCTCGCCCATGCCTATAATCCCTCCCGAGCACACCTCCATGCCAACTTCCTGCGCCGCACGAATAGTTTTTATCTTATCTTCGACACTATGAGTGGTACACAAGATAGGGAAGAACGACGGCGCCGTCTCCAGATTGCAATGATAACGCTCGACGCCGGCATCGTGCAACACCTGCAACTGCTCGCGCCCCAACAGACCCATCGATGCACACAGCTTCAACCCCGGCACCCGTTCTGCGATAGCGCGATAGATGTCTGCGGCTCGGTGCACCTCGTTGTCGGTCATCGTCCGCCCGCTAGTGACCAACGAGAATCTGCGGACTCCCTTCCGGGCGTTGTGCTCGGCCTGGGCCACTGCCTCGTCGACCGACACTAACGGATATACCTCGCACACGGCATCGTGGAATACCGACTGGGCACACCACTTGCAATCTTCGGAGCACCGGCCCGACCGTGCGTTCATTATCGCACATGTGTCGAAATCGGTGCCCAGATTCTCCGACCGTAATCGCCCCGCCTCCCTGGCGAGACGCTCTGTTTCGTCTCCTATGCCGATATTTCGCTCCATCGGGTTTGCTCTATCTTCCACGCCGAAGCTTCGTGTCGACAACTGTCGATTATTCCACCTTCCATGTAGCGCCCGAGCGCAGCAGTTCGTCGACATTGTTCAGCGAACGGTGACTGCGTACGTTCTCGATTTGGTCGCGCACATTGTCGTTATAGGTAGAGTCGGCAACGTTGCGGATCACACCCAGCGCCACGGGGTACATCGGTGCGTCCATGCTCACCAACATCATGTGCACACCGGGGTTGGGCTCGTGGGCGTTGTGGATCAGAATATCCTGCTCCGTGATACCACCCTCGCCGATATGTACGACCATCAGTTTGTTACCGACCTGGATCAGCCCCTTGTCGCGATTCTTGCCGAAGATCATCCTCTCGCCGTGCTTCAGGGTTATGGTGTGTTCCTCGCGCATATCTTTGTCGGCGGCGAAGTCGTTGAACGTGCCGTCGTTGAAGATCACGCAATTTTGGAGTATCTCGACTACCGAAGTCCCGTCGTGCCGCGCGGCAGCCACCATACACTCCTTCGAGAGTTGCACCTCGACGTCGACCGACCGTGCGAAGAACGTTCCGCGTGCACCCAACACCAATTCGCCCGGCATGAACGGATGCTCGACAGTGCCGAACGGCGAGGTCTTGGTAACCTTCCCGAGGTCGGAAGTGGGCGAGTACTGGCCCTTGGTGAGGCCGTAGATCTCGTTGTTGAACAGCAGGATGTTGATGTCGATATTGCGCCTTATGGCGTGGATAAAATGGTTGCCGCCAATGGCCATAGAGTCGCCGTCGCCCGTGGTCACCCACACCGACAGACGCGGGTTGGCCACCTTGACGCCCGTGGCAATGGCGTTCGCACGCCCGTGAATGCTGTGGAACCCATAGGTATTGACATAGTACGGGAACCTCGACGAGCATCCGATACCCGAGATAAATGCGAACCTCTCGTGTTTGTACTTGAGTGCTGCAGCCACTTCGGGCAATGCGCGTGTTACGGAGTTAAGAATAGCGTAGTTACCGCAGCCGGGGCACCATTTAACCTCCTGATCGCTCTTGAAATCGGCAGGTGTATATTGATATTGTTCGCTTGAAACGTGTCTCATCTCTTACTCGTTTTATTATCTTCCAACAGACGGTTAAACTCCTCTTTCAGCTCCACCACGGTGAACGGCAGACCCTGCACCTTATTGAATTGCAGGTACTCGAACTCCTGATGCGTCATTCGCAGATAGTTCGCGAACTGACCTCCGTTCAACTCACATACGACGATCTTTTTGAACTTCTTGAACACCTCGCTGGTATTGCGCGGCAGGGGATTGATATAGTTGAAGTGGGCCAACGACACGCTTTTGCCCTCGGCCTGCATCTCCTGTACCGCCGTCACCAGATGCCCCTTTGTGCCGCCCCAGCCCACGACCAACAGATCGCCGTGCTTGTCGCCGATCACTGTCTGCTTGGGGATGAACTCGGCTACGCGCGCCACTTTCTCGGCGCGGATCTTGACCATACGCTCGTGGTTGATCGGGTCGTGGCTCACCGTACCTTTGACGAAGTCTTTCTCGAGACCACCAACACGATGCTCCAGCCCCTTTGCACCCGGGATCGCCCAGTTGCGCGCCAGATGCCGCTCATCGCGATGATAGGTCATATAGCCGCCTTCGGGGACCTTATTTACAATGGGTGGAGTGATGCGCGGATAGTCGGCCATATAGGGTATCTTCCACGGCTCGCTGCCATTGGCGATAAATCCGTCGGTGAGCAGCAACACGGGAGTCATGTGCTCCAGCGCGATCTTGCCCGAATAGAACGCATAGTCAAAACAGTCGCTCGGCGTGCTCCCCGCAATAACTACCAACGGACACTCGCCGTTGCGCCCCCACAGGGCTTGCAGCAGATCGGCCTGCTCGGTCTTGGTGGGCAAACCCGTCGACGGGCCGCCGCGCTGCACATTGACGATAACCAGCGGAAGTTCGGTCATCACCGCAAGCCCGATAGCCTCCGACTTGAGCGACAGACCTGGCCCCGAAGTGGTCGTAACCGCGAAACTACCTGCGAACGCCGCGCCGATGGCGGTGCATATTCCGGCGATCTCGTCCTCGGCCTGCAATGTTTTAACGCCCAGGTCCTTGCGCTTGGCCAATTCCTCGAGAATCACCGTTGCCGGAGTAATAGGATACGATCCGCAGAACAGCTGTCGCCCGCTCTTCTCGCTTGCCGCGATAAAGCCCCATGCTGTGGCCTGATTGCCGTTTATGCTGCGATACAAGCCCTTCTCGAGGTTGCCCTTGGGTACTATATTATATGTGTTTGCAAATACATGCGTGTTGGCGCCATAGTTGAATCCGGCGGCCAGCGCCAGTCTGTTGGCCTTGGCTATCGACGGACTGCGCTTGCTGAACTTGCGGTCGATGTAGCCCTCAGTATGCTCAAGCGGCATGTTGTACATAAAGAAACATATACCCAGCGCGAACATATTCTTACACTTCACCACACTCTTCTGGTCGAGTTCGAGGCTGCTCAGCGCCTCTTTGGTCATCGACGTGATCTTGGGGAAGATAATGTTGTCGGTACATAGTTTCAACTCGGCGATGGGGTCGTCGGTACAGAATCCGGCGCGCTCGATTTGCTTTTCGTTCCACGTGTCGCCGTCGACTATCACCGTGCCGCCCTTCTTGAGCCACTTGGCGTTGGCGCGCAATGCCGCGGGGTTCATTGCCACGAGCACGTCGCAGTAGTCGCCCGGAGTGAGCACCTTCGTGTCGCCCACATGCACCTGGAACCCGGACACACCTGCTACGGTGCCCTGCGGGGCGCGGATTTCTGACGGATAGTCGGGGAAAGTAGAGATTCCCATCCCCATAAACGCTGAAGCGTCGGAGAAGAGCGTCCCGGTGAGCTGCATGCCGTCGCCCGAGTCGCCCGAGAAACGGATCACCACGTCGCTCAGCTGAACGATGTTAGGATTAGCCATGATTATGATTAATTGTTTTGGTGGCCGAAAGTTAGCGATTATTTAATTAATAGTCTATTTTTTCGTAATTTATTTCTACCTTTGCCCCGTCAGGCAGTAGCTTGATTCGGGCCCTCGAAACTTAGACAATTTCCAGCCCTCCCAAGATGAAGAGTGTATTGCCACGCAATGCGTGGGCTTTACTTATTTATCAGGGGGGCGGGCAGTCTAAGGCCTCGAGGACCGGTAAAGCGGTACTGTCCCACGCACTTGGATTTTTATAACTGGCTAAAATATGGTGCAAGGGATTCTTGGAGGTAATTCCAAGTAACGCCAGCGGTGCCGCTCAGGGCCGATCTGTTTACAGGTCGGCCCTCATTTTTTATGGCATATCACCGTCGGACGGGGGATTGTTCCGCCGGAAGTTATTGTGGCCCACCATGGCGAGACCACAGTTGTGTCAGGTCGATGAATGCAAAACACATTGCCCGACGAACATGTGTCTCGAACGCATAAATGGTATTGGGATTTTTTACATTCATGCTCTTTTTATCGACATTACGCCGTTTTTACGAAGTATCTTCTTATCTTTGTCCGAAAATAGCTTTAATACGATATGGCAAACCTGAGAAGACTGAAGAAAGACATCGACTACCTGATGGAGGAAGTGCTGACCGATTGCTACCTGACGATGTATCTGCATCCCGAGAAGCGCGAGAAAGTTGTCGGGATCATGCAACGTGCTGTGGATGAGCGTAATAGCTTCTATGGCCGCGTTAATAACCCGCCTGCGAAGGGTGGCGCGTTGGCCCGCAAGCACTATGGAGCCATTCGCCGCGATATGTTCACGACGGTGGACGGTCTGTTCAACGATCTGAGCGGACTGAACAAGTAGCAGAAAAGCATTTCGTATGATTTGGGCCGCACCTTTTTGGTGTGGCCTTAATTTTATGACAGGCTGTCTCCGACTCCCGTGACCCGGCCGTAGTCTCCCGAACAACCATAACCATTAATCATTATTTTACTATCTTTGCACTTTAACGTAACCCAATGTAATTGCTATGATAAAGTTTACTACGGCGGCAGAGGCCGTGAAAGTAATACGGAGCGGCGATCATGTTCACCTCAGCTCGGTGGCAAGTGCGCCCCAGTGTCTGATCCAGGCCATGTGCGCGCGTGGCGATGCGGGCGAACTGAAAGATGTGCGCGTCCATCACCTCCACACCGAGGGCCCCGCGCCCTATGCCGAAGCCAAATACGAGGGGATATTCCAACTCGATTCGTTCTTCGTGGGAGGTAATGTGCGCAAGGCTACGCAGGCCGGATCGGCCGATTATATCCCCATCTTCCTGAGCGAGACGCAGAAACTGTACCGCGCAGGAGTGTTGCCGTGCGATGTGGCGATGATCCAGGTGTCGCCGCCCGACAAGCACGGCTATGTGTCGCTCGGAACGTCGGTCGATGCAACGTTGGCAGCTGTGGAATGTGCGCGCACGGTGATCGCGGTGGTGAATAAATTCGTGCCGCGTGCATTTGGCGATGCATTTATCCACGCCTCGCGAATCCACACGTTCGTCGAGGACGACACCCCGCTCATGGAGGGCCATATCGCCGAACTTACCGATATCGACAAAGCCATCGGGCGCCATTGTGCCGAACTGATCGAAGACGGGGCCTGCCTTCAGATGGGCATCGGAGCAATCCCGAATGCCGTTCTGTCGCAGTTGGGGAACCATAAGAATCTGGGTATCCACACAGAGATGTTCGCCGACGGAGTACTGCCGCTCATAGAGAAGGGCGTGATCAACGGCGCTAACAAAAAGTTGGATAAAGGCAAGATGGTCAGTACATTCCTGATGGGATCGCAAAAGGTGTATGATTTTCTGGACAATAATCCGGGTGTTGCGATGATGGATGTGGGATATACCAACGATCCGTTCATTATAGCGCAGCAGCCGCGCATGACGGCGATTAACTCGGCGCTGCAGGTCGATATTACGGGGCAGGTGTGCGCCGACTCGATAGGCACCACGTTCTATTCAGGTGTGGGCGGGCAGGTCGACTTTATGTATGGGGCGTCGCGTTCCGAGAGGGGAATGCCGATCCTTGCCATGCCGTCGGCGACGAACAAGGGGGTGAGCAAGATCGCTCCGGTGCTTACGTTGGGTGCCGGCGTGGTGACAACGCGGTCGCATATACATTGGCTGGTGACGGAATATGGCGCCGTGAACCTCTATGGCAAGTCGTTGCAGGAGCGTGCGCGACTGGTTACGAGTATCGCCCATCCCGACCATCGCGAGGCGCTCGAAAAAGCGGCGTTCGAGAGGTATGGGTCGCACTATAACTACATAAAGTTGTAGGTAGCGATCTTGCCGGCTTAAATGTGGCGTTGAGGTATGTGCCTGCACCCGGAGGACGATGCGACCGAAGTGTATTGAAGGAATATTCGGGTAGAAAAAATGTTCTATCCGGACATGCGCCAGCCTCGATCCGGCGAGTGGGGTTTAACTGTTGCTGTTGTGTCCTCTTGTGCGTGTGACATATTCCATGCTCGATCCGGCAGGTGGGTTTAACATCGTCGGGTTCGTCGTCCTACTCGCGGTTCGGCCGGCCAGACCATAAGCGACCTCGCTATATATTCAATTAAACTTAAAGTGCCGAGATGCACTATTTAACCATTGATCTTGAATTGTTATGTATAATTTACTGGAAGGAAAGAAGGGCCTGATCTTCGGAGCGTTGAACGAGCAGTCGATAGCGTGGAAGGTAGCCGAGAGGGCTGTCGAAGAGGGAGCCGAGATAGTGCTGACCAATACGGCGGTGTCGATCCGCATGGGTACTGTCGATGCACTGGCCAAGAAGTGCAACGCTCCCGTCATCGCTGCCGATGCCACGTCGGTGCCCGATCTCGAGAACCTTATCGACAAAAGCATGGAGCACTTCGGCGGTAAGTTCGACTTTATCTTGCACTCGATAGGCATGTCGCTCAATGTGCGCAAAGATCGCACTTATGATGACCTCGATTACGACTATCTCGCCAAGACGCTCGATATTTCGGCCATCTCGTTCCACAAAATCATGCAGGTCGCGCGGCAGAAAGACGCAATAAACGATTGGGGTTCGGTTGTCGCACTGTCGTATATCGCCGCCCAGAGGACGCTGTACGGCTATAACGACATGGCCGACGCCAAGGCTCTGCTGGAGAGCATCGCGCGCAGCTTCGGGTATATTTGGGGTCGCGAGAAGAAGATACGTATCAACACCGTGTCGCAGTCGCCAACGCCTACCACGGCGGGCAGCGGCGTTATGGGCATGGGCGAGCTGATGGAGTTCGCAGAGAGTATGTCGCCGCTGGGGAATGCCACGGCTGCCGATTGTGCCGATTATGTGGTAGCCCTGTTCAGCGATCTTACGCGCAAGGTGACGATGCAGAACCTCTATCACGACGGTGGATTCTCGAGCATGGGTATGAGCCGCCGCGCATTGCGCACCTATGGCAAGGGCCTGAGCAAGGAATTCCGCGATGTGAACAGTAACCGCTTCCCGTTCGGGCGCGAGGAGGAGTAGGGTGCCATGTGCTGTAAGAAAGACATAGGTCGGGGAGCTACGTTCTCGGGTACGGGCGACGATGCCGCGGTGTGCATCGACGAAGGGTGCTTCAAACTGCACGAGACCGATTGGCTCGAGGGATTGCCCGAGATGGCTCCGAGCGATATTTTCGAGGTGAGATTCAAAAATACGCGCCGCGGATACTACAAGAATGCTAACGGACTCGAGTTGCAGCGTGGCGATATAGTGGCTGTGGAGTCGTCGCCGGGGCACGATATAGGTATCATCTCGCTCACGGGCGACATGGTCGCACGCCAGATGCGACGGACGGGTTTCAACGTCGCCAACGGAGAGTTCCGCAAGATATATCGCAAGGCCAAGCCCTACGACATCGAAAAGTGGCAGGAGGCGATAGCGCTTGAGCACGGAACGATGATCCGCTCGCGCCAAATCGCCGCCGACATGGGGTTGAACATGAAGATCGGCGACGTAGAGTATCAGGGCGATAAGATAAAAGCCATATTCTATTATATTGCCGACGAGAGGGTCGATTTCCGCGAGTTGATCAAGGTTTTCGCCGATCAGTTCCGAATAAGGGTCGAGATGAAGCAGATCGGTGCGCGACAGGAGGCTGGTCGTATCGGCGGGATCGGTGCGTGCGGACGAGAGCTGTGTTGCGCGTCGTGGGTGTCGAACTTTATATCGGTAACGACTAACGCCGCGCGTGTTCAGGATATATCGCTCAACCCTCAGAAACTGGCAGGGCAGTGCAGTAAGTTGAAGTGCTGTCTGGTATACGAATTGGACGACTATCTCGATGCACGCAAGGAATTTCCGCGTGTCAGGGAGCCGTTGCAGGCTCTGGACGGCGAGTACCATCTGGTGAAGACCGATATTCTGGGGCGCCGTATGAGTTTCAGCACTTCGCCCACGGCAATGGCCGGAGTTGTCACACTGCCCATCGCTCGGGTAAAGGAGATCATCGAGTTGAACAGGCGTGGTAAGAAGGTCGAGCGACTTGAGGATGCCGAAATGGTGGCGGCTGCGGCGCGTGCCCAAGATCCGGGGTTTGTGAATATGGTCGGCGAGGAGAGCATCACGCGATTCGACAGAACCCGTGCTAACAAGCGCGGCGGGCGGCGGCGCGAAGGTGCGGCGACCAATGGAACTCAGCGTGATAATTCGCAACGTGAGAAAAAGCGCGATGCGAAACCCGCTTCTGCCGATAGTCAGGGACGGGAAAAAGCCGTCAGCGAGAGTCGTGGCGAAGAACAGCGTGGTCGTGGCGGCGCCGGTCGATCGAATCGCGGAGGAGGGGGGCGTCATCGCAAGCCTGAGAGTAAGGAATAGGGGTCGGCAGGAGAGCGAAAGTGCAAGTTCAGTAAACCGCATCACATGGCAGAGCGATGCATGTTCTATTTATATCAAAGTGAGGGTATCGAATTGTGGCTGGAGATTAAGGAATAGGGAGAGGGCAGAAAGGCTAACGCGAGGACTCCCGCAAGATGCCCCGGCTTTTAGGATAGTATGATAAGAGGATAAAGCGGCCTTTGAAAAGCATGAATATACTCTATGGATAGAAGTTGGGTAAAATAGTGATAATGAGTGATTTAAGTGGCGTAAATAGCTTGCTTGGAGCATGCCTCCCTATGCTAAATTTAACCCATATCGGCAGGTAATGAACATGGTGCCGAAGTGTCAGATACGGGAATGGCAGCCAGTGTCACAACAAAGGCGTACACTACCAAACGTCTTTAAATAATCTGTAATAACTATCTTATCGATGATCCGTAGGGCTATACTTTTGCTGCCGTTGTTGGTTTTTGTTGCGTGTCGTGAGCAGCATGGGGGGCGTATGCTGGTACTTGCCGATACCGATCCGCTGGAGTGGAGCCGGACTTTGCTGACATTGCCGGTAGATGACACCCTCGCGCAGCGCGATCTCGGAATATACATCCGTTTCGACCGCACGCTCGAGGTTCGGGAATTGGAGCTCACGATCTCTACTCAGGCTCCCGATTGGTCATGGACCGAGGATGTGCTGACGGTCGGACTCACTCCGTCGTCAAAGGTCGACGGCGACTTCTTCGAGGCAGTAATACCTTATCGTACAGGTGTAGTATTCCCGCGGCGCGGAACGTATATTTTCAACATCACAACCTCTCCGGTGCGCGGCATTCGGGCAATAGGTATCATCGAGAATGGGCAAGGACAAGCAAAAACGTTTTAACGAGAATCTCACGTTCGACAATATGGTACAACCCTCGTTCGACGAGGTTTTCCGGCGTGATCATGCGCTGAAAGGGCGCTGGAAGTCGGATTTCTTCGGGAATCGGAACCCGATAGTTCTGGAGCTGGGGTGCGGACGCGGAGAGTATACTGTGGCGCTGGGAGCGATGAATCCCGATCGCAATTATATAGGTGTCGATATCAAAGGAGCGCGTATGTGGCGTGGAGCCAAGACGGCTACCGAGCGCAAAATGAACAATGTCGGGTTCCTGCGTACCCATATCGAGTTGATAGAGTCGTTTTTCGCCCCGGGCGAGGTCGACGAGATATGGATCACGTTCCCCGATCCGCAGTTGCGTAAAAATCGTGTGAAGAAGAGACTCACGGCGCCCGGATTCCTGTCGCGCTATGCAAGGTTCCTGCGCGAGGGAGGGCAGATAAATCTTAAGACCGACAGTCACCATCTGCACGAATATACGTTGGCCGTAGCCGGGGCAAATGGCTTGGATGTAGACCGGGCGTGTGCAGATATCTATGGCGAGGGGGATGTCGACGAGGTGCTGTCGATCAAGACCACATACGAGGCGCGATTCCTCGACGAGGGGCTGCCGATCACATATCTGAGGTTCGGTCTCGGGGCGAAGAGCGATTTCGTATCACCCAAATTCGGGCCCGACGAAGAGTTGAGGGGATAGATGTCTCACGGAGTTTTACCATTTAATCGCTTGATAATCAATGCTCCGATATATCAAAATCGCCATTTTGTGTAAAATGAGACTACATAAATAAACATCTCAATATCCTGTAATTAGCTCAAAGAATCTGCCTCAAAACGATTTTGTGTCCCCTGATAATAGCGTATTTGAAAATGCACGTGTAGGAGGTATGCGGATAAGATCGACAAAAAAGAGTCCGTCTCGTAATTACGAGACGGACTCTTAATTTTTCTGGGAACGGCATGATTGTTATTTCGTCCGTTGTGTTCGTAAACTGCATTGAGCGCATTGGCTTTCAACCATAAGATAAAGTTGCCTTCTTTTGGCAACGGAACAGTCAC
>QMCE01000539.1_pt1 | contig 19436 bp, 18 predicted proteins | sample 1821851 | NCBI WGS metagenome assembly QMCE01 (sample SAMN09453174, study PRJNA476694) | Termite gut metagenome, whole genome shotgun sequencing project. | isolation source: worker | host: Odontotermes sp. | place: South Africa:Pretoria | collected 2016-01-28
GACTGAGAAGCCTGCAACAAAGCGTTATTGTGAGCCATAACGCTTTGCAGTTCCACTTCGTGGAACTTGCTCTGTAATTGAGAATTTTCCTATAAGGAAAAAATAAGAATGGAGGCACCCAGTATGAGTGAAATCAAACAAACAAGCGGCGGGGTAACGGCGGCGAAGGGCTTTTTGGCGGCAGGAGCGAGTACGGGGATGAGGTACGTGGGTCGAGACGACATGGCCCTTGTATATTCCCAAGTGCCGGCAAAGGCGGCGGGCGTCTTCACCACCAATATCGTGAAGGCGGCGCCCGTACAATGGGACGCGTCCATAATCAATAAGGGCAACGAAGTGATGGCGGTCGTGCTTAACAGCGGAATCGCCAACGCCTGCACGGGTGCCAAGGGAGAAGAACTCAACCAATGGATGGCGTTGCAGACGGCGGAGCGTTTAGATTGCGCCATGGACCAAGTGTTGACGGCGTCCACCGGAGTGATTGGGGAACAGATGAAGAAGGAACCCATCACCAAGGGGGCGGAAATGCTGGCCAAAGAACTTTCAGACTCCCAAGAGGCGGGAACGAAGGCGGCCGAGGCCATCATGACGACGGACACCGTCTCCAAAGAATGTGCGGTCAATTTCACCTTGGACGGCAAGACCATAACCATTGGCGGGATGGCAAAAGGCTCCGGCATGATTCACCCCGACATGGCGACCATGCTGTGCGTCATCACCACGGACGCCAACATCTCAACCAAGACCCTGCAAAAAGCCTTGAGCGAGGACGTAAAAGATTCCTTCAACATGATATCCGTCGACCGTGACACGTCCACCAACGACACCACCCTGTTACTGGCCAACGGAATGGCCGAGAACCCCGAAATCATAGACGGCGAACCCTACCAAACCTTCCGCGCGGCGTTGGCCACCGTGACCAAGACGCTGGCCAAAATGATGGCGTCCGACGGCGAAGGGGCGACCAAACTTCTGGAAGTCAAAGTGGAATGCGCCAAGACCAAACAAGAAGCCGCCAACATCGCCAAATCCGTCGTCACCTCGAACCTCGTCAAGGCGGCCATCTTCGGTAGCGACGCCAACTGGGGTAGAATCCTGTGCGCAATGGGCTACGCGGGGGAAGACTTTGACCCGCAAACCGTGGGCGTCACCCTGTCCAATCCCACCCGGCCCGCCGCCAATACCGAAATCCTCACCATAGTAACCGACGGCATGGCCGCCAACTATAGCGAAGACCATGCCACCGCCATACTCTCCAACCAAGAGGTAACCGTAACCATCAACCTCAACCGCGGCGAGGCGGAGGCCACCGCGTGGGGATGCGACCTGACCTACGACTACGTAAAAATTAATGGAGACTACCGTTCCTAGTGGACTGATGGGTAACTGGCGGGGCGCTTGGCAATCTGGGGGTTGGGGTGGGTTGCGCACAAGTGGAATGTCCTGCTTCCAACGGAGATACGCTTGCGCTTGACTGCACCACGTAGCGGCACGTAAGGTTGCACAATACGCAACCTAAGTGCCGACGGGTGTTCACCCGAGTGACTTCGTAAGCCACTCGGGTTCGCGGGCGCGCTCGCATCATTCAAGCAAGCTTGATGATGCTCACTTTGCCTTCGCGCAGATGTCTCCTTATGTAAGCAGTAATCCACTTGTACGCATTCCCTCCCCGGCAACCCTCAGATGCCGCCGACCACCCCGCCAGTCGTACACAAGCCGTCGTTAGGAACGGTAGTCATTGACAGAAGCCCTCTCGACAGGGACGAAGGGATTGTCAATTTGTAGAATGCTCGTCGGAAGAGAAGAGTGGATGGATGATTCAGGGGCTTTCATACATGGGTAGGGCAGAATGGCGATACACATTGGTGATACATTGGGTTGCATACACGGGAATGTGAAATAATGTAATGCTGTAATACGGTAATACTGGATAGTGTGGATTGGGGCATGAAATGAATGAGAAAGCGTTGCAAAGCAAAGGGCAAAGAGAGGGCATGATGACAATTGGAGTGGCAGATTGAGAGGAGGAGGCTATCGAACAATTGCTGCAGAGAACTAAAGTGATTTTGCCTCTATAAAAACAGCGAGCGGAAGATAAGCGAAGCGTTGGAGCGAGTGTTCTTATAGAGGCAAAATCACATAGCCAGCAGCAACTGACGATAGCAGTAACCATAAACAGGCAACCAATTAAAGCAACCAGAAGGAGGAACAAAAATGGAACACAATATGGAGCAGTTGTTCGCAAAGGCGGAGACCCTGAGCGAGGCGTTACCATACATCAGAGATTTCAACAACAAGAAAGTCGTAGTAAAATACGGCGGGAGTGCGATGTTTGACAAGCAATTAGAGGAAAGCGTAATCAAGGACGTCGCCCTCCTCAAGTTAGTAGGGATGAAGCCCATCATCGTCCATGGCGGAGGCAAAGAAATCAGCAAATGGATTGAGGTAGTAGGTGAGGAGACAAAATTTGTCGAGGGATTTCGGGTGACGAACGAGAAGACGATGGAAGTAGCCGAAATGGTGTTGAACAAAGTCAACAAGAACCTCGTCCGCATGATGGAGGAGATAGGGGTGAAGGCAGTCGGAATCAGTGGCAAGGACGGCGGGACCATCCGCGTGGACAAGAAATGGGTGGGCGAACAGGACATAGGCTTCGTTGGCAACGTCAAGGAAGTGCGGCCCGAGTTAATCGACACGCTGTTGGAGAACGATTTTGTCCCCATCATTGCGCCAATTGGTTTGGATGACGATTACCAGACCTATAACATTAACGCGGACGACGTGGCGTGTGCGGTAGCAATGGCGCTTGGTGCGGAGAAATTAGCGTTCTTGACCGACATTGATGGCGTGTGTAGGGACCCCAATGATAAAGATTCACTTATTTCCGTCCTCACCTTGTGGGAAGCCAGGCGAATGATTGAGGATGGATTCATCGGCGGCGGCATGTTGCCCAAGCTCAACAATTGCATAGACGCAGTAGAAAACGGGGTAGGAAGGGTTCACATCTTGGACGGAAGGAAGGAGCATTGCCTGTTGTTGGAATTCTTCACCAAGAGGGGGATTGGGACGGCGATAATCAATGGGGAAAATTCATTGTACGCCCACGAGTCCTCTCTACAACAGTAGTATATCCGGAACACAACCACGACGAAACTACAACAAAACCAGGAGGAAATCGTCATGAACACAAAAATTCAAGAAGCAGAAAACGTGTTGCTCCATACGTACGCACGTTATCCCATCGTATTTGACAAAGGAGAAGGCGTACATTTGTACGACGCCAATGGCAAGAAATATCTTGATTTTGCGGCGGGCATCGCCGTATGCGCATTGGGATATGGCAACAAGACATTTACAGACCGCATCAAACAACAAGTGGACAAAATCATGCATACGTCCAACTATTTCTACAACGAGCCCGCCATTTACGCGGCCCAAAAGTTGTTGGAAGCTACAGGGATGGAACGCGTGTTTTTCACAAACAGCGGGACGGAAGCCGTAGAGGGCGCCCTGAAAATGGCGAGAAAATACGCCCATGAGAAATACGGGGAGGCCAAATGTGGCATTGTAGCCATGAATCGAGGGTTTCACGGCAGAAGCATGGGAGCGTTGTCCGTAACGGGAACCGCCGCTTACCGAGAGCCATTCGAACCCTTGGTTGGGGGAGTCACATTTGCAGAATACAACGATTACGATTCCGTGAAAGCCTTGGTCAACGAAAACACTTGCGCCGTCATCGTGGAAGTCGTGCAAGGCGAGGGCGGCATCCACGTGGCCGACCAATCATTTCTCGAAGGCGTACGAAATTTGTGCAACGAAAAAGACGCACTCCTCATCTTCGACGAAGTACAGTGCGGCATGGGACGGACGGGGAAAATGTTCGCATACCAGCATTACGGCGTCACGCCCGACATAGTAACCTGCGCCAAGGGACTTGGCGGCGGCGTGCCGGTGGGGGCGTTTGCAGCCCGGGGAAAAGCGTGCGAGGCGTTGCAGCCCGGCAACCATGGCACGACATATGGCGGCAACCCTATGGCGACCGAAGCAGTCGGGGCAGTATTTGACATAATGGAATCCGAGCACGTCCTGGACAACGTAAATTGCGTGGGCACCTACCTCGCAGGACAACTGGACGAATTAGTCCGCACCAACGCCAACGTACTAGAACGTAGAGGCATTGGCCTGATGCAAGGCGTAGTCCTTCATACGCCCGTGGGCGAAGCCGTCCAAAAATCCTTGGAAAAGGGCCTGATAGTCATCTCAGCCGCCGGTAACGTGCTGCGAATCGTGCCACCCCTCGTCGTCACAGAAAAAGACGTAGACGAAGCCATGGCCATATTGAAGTCCATTATATAACCAAAACCACTCGACCATCATGACGGAGACATGCCTGATTAACGAGGAAGGGGATTGCAAATTTAAGGAGTGTCTATTATGATGAAAGAAGCATTAACCAAGTCTAAGGAGGAAGAAGAGATGAAATTTTTCAAGAAAAGCACAGTGGCCATTTTGTTGTTGTTAACATCAACAATGATGTTGGTAACGGACTCGAGGGAAGCCTTTAGTGAAGAGATTCCGCTTGAAACAAGCGGGGAAGAAATCTACGGGGACTTTAGGAAAAAGCTTTCCTTCATGGAAGAAAAGCCGGAGGATTATGAAGAGTACTATTCCGTGTATGGTTATCAAGGGGAATTTGCGAAAATTGACTATTTAGAGGCTGCGCCCACCAACACGGAGGAGGGTTGGGAGGAGATGAGCGACTTTGAGAAGTTTGCGTACGACGCTCTTTATTCAAACCCGAAAATGTACCTTATGTCGGAGAATCATGCAGCCGAAACGCAGGAAGGATTTCTCAATGAAATAGGGCTTGACTTTCATAAAACAAATGTACCGAATGGCGAGGTTATAGGCGAGGCGATACGGGACGTCTGGGTCTGGCACTGGATGAATTGGGAGCAAAACGGAATCTTCATTAACATTTTCGAACCGAAAGACGAGGAAATACAGCAGCGGGTAGATGCGGTAAGGGGACAGGCGGATGAATTGCAAAGGGAAATGGAGGAGGCACGGGAGGACTTGTTGGAAGGAATGAAGGACGAGGATGTGGATGAAGGGGTTGAACCGGAAGCAACGAGTACCGCTTCATCCATTTTGAAGGGGATCATAATCGGCGTTGCCGTACTGGTAATACTGGCTGTTGCAATTTTTGTCGTTCGTTTGCGCAATAAAAAAGATTAAGGCCAGACTCGAAGTATAATCCATCCAGCCATGGTAAAAACTACAAGGGAGGCAAAAGGAAGAGACAAAAGCCAAGGCAAGGAGAGGAAGCATATGTGGGGCATAATAGTGGCGGCGTTGTCAGGTGCGCTGATGAGCGTGCAAGGGATATTCAATACAGAGTTGACGAAACAGACGAGCCTGTGGGTTTCCGCGTCATTCGTCCAGTTCTCCGCCTTAATCGTGTGCTTGGCGGCGTGGTTTGTGACCGGGAGGGAGGGGAACTTCGCTTCCCTGTTCGTCGTAGGGCAGAAGTACGTGTTGTTGGGCGGGGCGATAGGTGCGTTCATCACCTACACGGTCATTAAGGCGATGCAGACGTTGGGTCCGGCGCGGGCGGCCATCTTCATCGTCACCGCACAGTTGGTTGTGGCGTACGTGGTGGAGTTGTTGGGATGGTTTGGCGTGGAGAAGGTGGAATTCGAATGGCGGAAGGTGGTGGGACTGGTTCTGCTGATTGCGGGAGTGGTCACATTCAAGTGGAAACCATAGGAGAAAACGTTCATTTGTAGGGGAATGGATTAACAAACAAATATGAGCGGTAAAAATTATCAATGAATTTAATAAAATATTAAGAAGTTTTTTCGAAATACCTATTGCCAATCCTGTAAATTTTAGCTAAACTATTAACTATCATCTTAATACCTGTCTTTTTCTCAAATGGGATTGCGAAAAAGATGGGAGGGAATGAGTTTGGTAGAAAAAAAGCGTGTTAAAATGGCGGCGGTCATGGTTTTCGTCGTTGTGGCGGGAGCCATTTACGCATTTCGTACAAGCGGTGGGGAAATGGACGCGCCAACCGAGCGGCCACCCTTTGTCAGCGAGGCGGTGGGACAAGGGACGGACGCCGTGGAGACGACGGGGGAAGCGGACGCAAAAATGACCGAGGCACCGGCGGAGGAATCGTCGGGGGTTGAGTCGGAACGCGTCTTCGTACACGTATGCGGCGAGGTCAACGTGCCGGGCGTATATGAGTTGGCAGGTGGCGCGCGCATGAACGAGGCGGTGGAGATGGCCGGAGGGTTTACGCGGAAGGCCGCCAGGGACGGGATGAATTTGGCGCTGCCGGTGACGGACGGGCAACAAGTGTACGTCCCCAGCAAGAAGGAGGCGAAGGCTTCCCGCCAAGCAGTGACGGGTGCGGGAGGGAAGGCTGCCGACGCAGAGGTTGCCGGCGATGCCAACGGTGGGCGGGTGAACCTGAACACGGCCACGAAGGAAGAGTTGATGACGTTGACCGGCGTCGGGGAAGCCAAGGCGGACGCCATCCTTATGTACAGGGAAGAGAACGGGGGATTTGGGAAGGTGGAAGACGTCATGAAGATTACGGGCATCAAGGAGGGCGTATTCAACCAGATTAAGGACGACATTACGGTATAACATTACAGCATAGCGTTACGATGCAGGCAGGAATGACGGTGGAGGTGTTGGGGGAGATGGCAAAGAAGGTTTTGGTGGTTGATGACGAGAAGTTAATCGTGAAGGGGATTCGCTTCAGTTTGGAGCAGGAAGGGATGGAGGTAACCTGCGCATATGACGGGGAGGAAGCCCTTGAAGCGGTGGGGAGCAATGATTTTGACGTAATCCTGTTGGACGTCATGTTGCCCAAATTATCGGGTTTCGAGGTCTGTCAGCAGATTCGCGAGACTTCCAACGTGCCGATTATTATGTTGACGGCAAAGGGTGAGGACATGGACAAGATTCTGGGCCTTGAATTTGGTGCGGACGACTACATTACCAAGCCCTTTAACATCCTGGAGGTCAAGGCGAGGATTAAGGCCATTATGCGAAGGAGCAAGGGCAAGAAGGAGGAGGGTAAGGAACCTTCCAATACGGCCGTTTTTGGCGACCTCAGGGTGGATTGTGACAGCAGGAGGGTGTTCATCAAGAATGCGGAGATTAACCTGACGGCGAAGGAGTTCGACCTGCTTGAATTGTTGCTCCACAATCCCAACAAGGTGTATAGTAGGGAGAAGTTGCTGAACACCGTATGGGGCTACGATTATTTGGGTGACGTGAGGACCGTGGACGTACACATTCGAAGGCTTCGCGAAAAAATCGAGGGCAATCCGAGCGAGCCTAATTATATACATACAAAATGGGGTGTTGGTTATTATTTCCAAGCTTAAAGATAAATTACGCTATTTTCACAGTATGGGGATACAGCTGACCGTCGTCATTTTGCTGGTCGGAACGTTGCCCGTATTCCTGTTTTCGCGGGTCATCATAGGGTACTTCCATTCGAGCGTGATTACGCAGAGGATGAGCGAGTTACAGTACCAAGGGACGATTATCGCCAACCTCGTCATCAACTCCAACTTTTTCACGGGGGAGGAGAACGTGGAGGCGGACGTGGCCCTGAATGCGGACGTGGCCCTGAACGCCAGCCTGACCCAGGTTGCGGACATTTACAAGGGGAGAATCCTCATCGTCAATGACGAATTGCACGTCATCAAGGACACCTATGGGCTGGAGGAGGGCAAGACGTTGATTTCGCGCAACGTCGTCAGGTGTTTTGACAAGGGTACGGCTGAAACCAAGAGCGAGGACAAGGAACTGCAAATCATGGAGATTACCATGCCGATTACCGACTCCTACTCCAAGGAGGTGGTTGGCGTAATTCTGATGAGCTTTTCCACGGAATCCATTTACCAGTTGACCGATCAGCTTGAAGGTCTCTCCTATACGCTGTACGCCATCCTCGTCATCGTCGTTTTATTTGCCGCCATCGTCTATTCCCGCTACATCGTGACGCCGCTCAGGAAGGTGGCGGGTTCGATTGACCGCATTTCGGAGGGGTTCTTCCAAGAGAATGTGTACATCCGCGGCTTTTCGGAAGTGGAGGCGATGTCGGACTCCTTCAACCAAATGATAGGCGTATTGAACAAGCAGGAAGAGACGAGGCAAGAATTCGTCTCCAACGTGTCCCACGAGTTAAAGACCCCCATCACCTCGATCAAACTTTTGGCGGACTCCCTCCTTATGCAGGAGGACGTCCCCGTCGCCCTATACCAGGAGTTCTTGGAAGACATAACGGAAGCGGTGGAGCGCGCCAACGCCATCATCGAGGACTTGTTGACTTTGGTGAAGATGGACAAATCCGCCGCCGAAATGGTAGTGACGAATGAGAACGTCAATGAATTTTTGGAACAGATATTGAAACAGCTCCGACCGATTGCGGCCGAGCGCAACATTGAGTTGGTGTATGAGAATTTCCGCATGGTCAATGCGGAGATTGACAAGGTCAAACTCCACATGGCCTTGTCCAACCTGATTGAGAACGCCATCAAGTACAACTACGACGACGGATGGGTGCGGGTGTCCCTCAATGCGGACCACAAATTCTTCTACGTCAAGGTGGAGGACTCCGGAGTGGGCATACCCGAGGACGTCCAAGACCTGATATTTGAGCGGTTCTACCGCGTGGACAAGGCGCGTTCGAGGGATACGGGGGGGACGGGGTTGGGGCTGGCCATTTCCCGCAACGCCATCCTGATGCACCGCGGAGCCATCAAGGTTTACAGCAAGGAGCAGGAAGGTTCGGTGTTTACCGTGAGGATACCGCTGAACTACCAATTGTAGACGTCCGCGCGCTTTGCGCAAAGGCAACCTTGCGCGACACGCCACCGTGCCTGCTCAGGTTTCGGATGTTAACGTTAAGGGGAGGAGACATGAAGACTACATGGATTAAGTTGGCGATGGTCGCCCTCGTCCTATTGACGCCCGTCCTGTTGGCGGGGTGTCGCCAACGGGAAGACAAAGAGGGGACGGAGTATTTCGTCTATTATTTGAATGGCGAGGGCAACCAATTGGTGAGGGAGAGCGTATACCTACGGGCGACCGCCGCGGAGGATGTTCTGGAGGGCTTGGTTCAAGCGCTTGACAGGAATCCGGACAACGTGCTGTACAAGAAGGCCAAGACGGACGCCATCAAGCTTCCCGACTATACGCTGTCGGACAAAAGCCTCACCCTTGATTTTGACGCATCCTACCTTCAATTGACGGGGGTGAACGAGGTGTTGTGTCGGGCCGCCATCGTCAAGACCTTGTGTCAGGCGAACGGGGTGGATTACGTGGAGTTCGTCGTGGACGACAAGGAGTTGGAGAAGGACGGGCAGTTGGTGGGGTGGATGACGGAGAGTGACTTTATCGACAACGAGGCGGGGGAATCCTTCTATCGGCAAACGTTAAACCTGTCCATGTTTTTCTCAAACAAGAAGGGCAATCGGTTGGTCGAGGCGCCCATCGCCATCATGTACGACGGAACGTCCCCCTTGGAGCAGACGGTACTCCAACAACTGATTATGGGGCCGGAAAGCATTGCGAACATAAACCATGACGACGTAATGCCGACCTTGCCCAAGAACGCCAAACTCAACCAAGTAAGCGTGAAGGACAGGGTGGCGTACGTGGACGTGGGAGAAGACGTTTTCGTGTCGTCGTCCGACGTAAACAGTGAGGTGGTGTTGTACTCCATCGTCAACACGTTGGTGGAGTTGCCGACGATTGACAAGGTTCAATTCCTCATAGACGGCGATACGGCCGTGAAAGTCGGTGACGTGAACTTGGACGTGCCGCTTGAGAGGAATTTGGACATCATAAAGCAGTAGCGTTGCGACGCAGCGTGGAGAGGGGGTGCGTAAGGGCGTGAAAAGACCCTTGTTGTGGGTGTTCTCCGCCTTCATCATGGGAATACTCCTATTTCAAGTCTTCCTCCATCGGCTCGGCCAAGGCGGGGAGCCGGACGGAAAATGGAGGGATGCGGTTGACGCGGCGGCGACGGGGGTGGTCGACCGCGTGGAGGAGAAGGAGAACACGACGGCGGTTCACCTAAGAAAGGCCGTCGTCCAGTACGACGACGGAACGAGAGAAACAGGCAAGCAAATCATTCTATACTGTCCCAAGGACAAGTCTTACCGAATCGGCAACCAGATGGAGGCGGTCGGTTCCCTGTCACAATTCGTACGTCCCACCAATCCGGGACAATTAGACGAGATGGCTTATTATAAAAGCAAAGGTTATTCCTACAAAATGATGGTTGACGCGGCGTCCATTACGGACGCTTCCTACTCGCGCGTCAGGGAGGGTATACGCGGAGTGAAGGAACGGTTGGGAAACGTGTACCAATCCCTATTGGGGGAGAAGGAGGCGGGCGTCGTGACGGCCATGATGCTGGGCGACAAGGCGGAGCTGGACGAGGACGTGAAGGAGTTGTACGGCAGAAACGGCATCTCGCACATTTTAGCCATATCGGGGCTGCACGTCTCGTTGCTCGGCATGTTGTTCTTTGGGGCGATACTCAGATTAAAAGGCAGTCTGCGGACGGCCTCCGCCGCCACCATCGTATTCCTGCTGGCCTATGGAGAAATGACGGGATTTGGTCTGTCCACCAACCGTGCGGTACTCATGCTGATTCTGACTTTGGTTGCCAACATCGTCGGGCGCACCTACGAACCGCAGACGGCTTTGGCGCTAGGGGGGTGTGCCGCATTGGGGGCGCATCCCATGGCGCTGTTCCAAGGCGGGTTCTTGCTGTCTTATGGGGCGGTGGCGGGTTTGCTTTTCGTGTACCCCATATTGGAATCCGCCGTGCCAGACGCCGGGGGAACGGATGGGGGAACGGGTAGGGGAACAGGTGGGAGAGGCGTTCAGGGGATTGTGGATGGTATGGTTAAGGGAGTTAAGTGCAGTCTTGCCGTGTCAATCATGACGTTTCCCGTCCTTTGTTATTATTTCTATGAGTTCCCCGTTTACTCCATTCTGTTGAACCTCGTCGTGATTCCGTGTATGGGACTGGTCGTGTCCCTAAGCCTGTTGGGCGGCTTGGCGGGGCTTCTATCCATTTCCTTGGGACGGTTCTTGATTGGAGGCGTTCCGCCCATACTGAATCTGTACGAAGCCCTATGCGGCTTGGCGATGAGGCTTCCTTTCCATACGGTCGTAACGGGAAGGCCGAAGCCATACCTAATATTCGTCTATTATGTTGTCTTGTCAGTCCTTTGTGTCTACTACCGTAGAATGGAGGATGAGACGAAATGGATGCCGGATGCCAAGCAATCCCCTCCTTTTCGGATGAAAAAGAGGTTGTGTCTGCTGGGTTGCCTCTTTCTGCCCGTCATGCTTTTATTGCCGCATGACGCCAAGGGGGAGATGGTGATAACGATGTTGGATGTGGGGCAGGGGGACGGGATATTCATAAGGATGCCGAAGGGGACTACCATCTTTATTGACGGGGGTAGTTCGGACGTGAAGAATTTGGGGAGGTACCGCATTGAGCCGTTTCTTAAGAGTCAAGGCGTGGCAAGGCTTGATTATGCGTTGCTCACACATTTGGACTCCGACCACACGTCCGGCATGAAGGAGTTGATGGAGCGGATGGGGACGAACGGCATAAGGGTGGGTACTCTTATCATGGCTGACGTTGGCGATGGTGGGGTTAGTGAAGCCTATGGGGAGATGGTGGATTTGGCGGCGGAGAAGGGGGTTAAATGCGTGCAGATGGGGGAGGGGGCGGTATTTGGTGAGTCGGAGGCTTATTTTCAATGTCTGCATCCGAAGTCCGGTTATGTTACGGAGTCCGAGAATGACAAGTCGATAGTGGGTAAGCTTACCTATGGTGAGTTCGACATGCTGCTGACGGGCGACGTGGAGGAGGGCGGAGAGTCATTGGTGGTGGATAAGGACGTACACCCAGAGGAGGGTTACGACGTGTTAAAGGTCGCCCACCATGGGTCGAAGAGTTCGACTGGCGAGGAGTTTGTGGAAATGTGTCGGCCCACGTTGTCCCTGATTAGCAGCGGGTGGAAGAATCGCTACGGGCATCCGAGCAAGGATGTGGTGGAGAGGTTGCGGGATGTGGGGAGCGGGGTGGTGGAGACCACGAAGCATGGGGCGGTAACGATTCGGACGGACGGGCGGAAGGTGGAGGTTGATGGGTATCTGGGCGGGAAGGTGGGAGAGTGGGAGTGCAAGGGGTAGGGGCAGGTTTGACATCGCACGCATTGCCATCCCCGTTGATATAGTTGCGTGGGATGTGTGGGAAAGTCAAAATTACAAAACAAGTGGAAAAAATTTGGGTTTCATGTTACTATTACGTTGTTAACGTATAGACAATCTGTTTTCATGGAGGAAGGAAAAATGGATAGAGTAAAATTTGGTGGATGCGATTGACAAGATTTTTTTGTTAAGCGTGAAAGAGGTGGTTGAGTATTTCGGCGACAGCGGACAACTGGAGGACGGGAAACCCGAGGAAGACGATGATGAATATGACGAAGAGTATTACGTTGACGGGGACGGGGAAATACACGACATGTACTCAGAAGAGCGTGTCGCTTACGATGAGGTGGATGGCGTAGAGCAGTTTTGGTGGCTGCGTTCTCCCGGTTCGAACAAGGACGAGGCGGCAATGGTTGGTGACGACGGGCATATAGATATGGCTGCCGCTTGGAACGTTAACGAATGTCTTGAAGAATACAATGACGACGAGTATACCAAAATATGTATTCGTCCTGCAATGTGGATAAAATCAGAATAGTGATAAGGATTGTTAACAACATTTTTGGATCCGTCCTTATTATAAGAGGTATATTGATGGTATTTTCGTAACGAAACATCTGCACAAACCGGGCGCAAATTCCTTGAAGCCAAGAAATTTACGCCCAGTAAGGTTTGCGAAGCGTGCGGTGTTTGGGTACTCATTAGCCATTGCTTTTTGTGCCGCGTTGCGCCATATCTGCCTTGATTGGTGCGAGGACGGCTTCCTTAACCTCGCCGGTCTGGCGGAATGCCTCTACGGCTTTTGCCATCACGTCGAAATTCAGGCTCGTTCCCACGCTGTCGGGAACGTAATCAATCGCCTTGGTCGCATCAATGCCCAATTCTTCGGCGGTTTCCACAGAGTCGATGTTGGCGCCGAGGAAGATGAATTCCCACCCGTGTTTCGTTTTATGTTGCTCAATTTGTGCCTTGATTTTTTCGCTGGTGTATTCACGGCTTGAATTTTCCTCGCCGTCCGTGATAACCACGAACATCACTTTATCGGCACGATAGCCCTTGGCGGTATTTTTCTGTACATTACTGATTTTGTGAATCGTCTTACCGACGGCGTCAAGGAGTGCGGTCGAACCGCCGACTTGATATTCCCTTTCCGTCATCGGACTGACCGCCTTGATGTCGATGCGGTCGTGGAGTAGTTCGTAGTTGTTGTCGAACAGTACCGTCGTGATGTGGCAAGCACCCTTTACCTTCTGCTGCTTGGCCAACATGGAGTTGTAACCGCCGATGGTGTCCGCTTCCAGCCCGCCCATTGAGCCGCTCTTGTCAAGTATGAATACCAATTCCGTCAATTCCTTTTTCATTGTTGTTTCCCCCTCTAAGTTTATGATGACTTCATTCTAAACCTTTCGGAGGGGTGGGAGGTCGCTTCGAAAGCGACAAAAAGCGTTATTGAGAACCATAACGCTCTAAAGTTTGCTTCGCAAACTTCGCTCCGCACAAGTGGGCTTTCCGTGAAGCGACAAAAAGTGTTGACTGAGAACCATGACGCTCTGAAGTTTGCTTCGCAAACTTCGCTCCGCGCAAGTGGGCTTTTCGTGAAGCGATAAAAAGCGTTGACTGAGAACCGTCACCCGCCCAGCAGTGGCTGGTCGTACTCGAACAGTACCTCGTTTATCTCAAAGATGTCGTACTTGCCGTTTGTGATGAAATATTCTACAATCACGTCAAATTTTACGGCGTGGGAGAGTGCGTAGCCCGCCCGTTCCAAAAGGTCGTCGGTTTCGACAAGAGACAGTTCCAGGGCCACGGCGAGGGCAAGGGCGGTTTTTTTGCTTGGCATGTAGCCTTTGACCGAGCGTATCTTGGAGAACAATTTGCGGTCAAGGTTGGCGCATTTGTATACCTCGACATCCGTTTTGCCTTTGGCGTCGATAAGGTGCAAGAGCGTTTGGGAAAATGGCTCGTCAAGGTGGCCTACCAAATCATCAAGACGAGTCTTTGCGCCGAGGGAAGGGAGCGCCACTTCCGAAGCTGGCGTCGTCGGCGTCTCGCATGGGGGCGTGGCCTTACTGTGCGAGACGTCGTGTGGAACGTCGGGTGGCGATTGCCGCCATCGTGCATGTGCATCGTCGTCTTCCTCCGTGGGATATTCGTCTATTATGAATTCCACGTCAACGAGCTTTTCGTCTGCAAGGCATTCGTCGACGCATTTTTCCTCCATGACCTCTTCTATGAAATGTTCGTCTATGTAGCTTTCAACGGCGTGGAGGAGGGCGTGGCTGACGGTGAACGTCGATTTGTCCAAAACTACAAGAGTGACGTCAACATCATGGCCGGCAAGAAAGTCTTGGATGGATGAAATGGCCACCTTTAGGGCTTCGTCTTTTGGGTAGCCGTATATGCCGCTGGAAATGAGCGGGAATGCGACGCTTTCACATTCATTCTCCACGGCGCAGTTGAGCGAATTCGTGTAAGCGGCGCGCAGTAGCCCTTCCTCGCCGTGTTTCCCGTCACGATAGATGGGACCCGCCGCATGGATGACGTATTTTGCGGGCAAGTCAAACCCCGCCGTAATGACGGCCTCCCCCGTTTGAATGGGTGCGAGCTTGTCGCAGGCAGATTGAAGCCGTGCCGCCCCCGCCGCCCCAAATATCGCCCCGCATACCCCGACACCCATTTGCAACGAGGTGTTGGCGGCATTGACGATGGCGTCAACCTTCAATTTAGTTATGTCCTGTTGGACGATAGTAAAGGGCATGGCTTATTCCTCCATTCATTCAATTTTTGCGCCACATCGGACACTATATGTTCTTAACCAAACCATACCATAGAGAACCGACAAAGTCAATCGTGGCAAGAGAGCACGTGGCATAGTGCAAAGAAAGCACATGGCATAATAAAAGAGTTGGGAAAGTGATAGAAAAGGATAAGAAAATGACGCTGGAGGAGAAAATACAAAAATATGCTGACTGCAACCGAATATCGGCAAGCCATACACGTCTGGCGAGGGACATTTATGCGCGTCGGTGCGAGAACTTGGTGTTTGCAAGTTCCGCACCGCTACGTGCATAAGTAAGCGAAAGCGGTCCCGAGACAGACGTGTACTGGTCTTGGCCGATATGGAGATAACAGCAAACCTTCGTACTGGTCTTGGCCGATATGGATACAGCAGCAAACCTTCGCAAACCTGCACTTTGCAATATCATCTCATCACTGCTGGCTGACCCGGATGCTGCCAGACGAACACTTCGCGTTAATCGTGGCTTGGGGGTCGTCGCCGACCGTGGCGGTCGCCTCCTCCTTGTCGTCATCCTGATAAGTCAAGGGGAAGTCCGCCTTAACGCTGCCCGAGGAGGTTCTGCCCTGAAAGTCAAAAGAAAGGGAGGAATCCACGGCGAGCCGGATGGAGCCGGAGCTGCATTCAAGGTTGACGTCTTGCGACAGGGGACCGAGAAGAGAGGCTTTTATACTGCCAGAAGTAGTCTCCATGTTTCCACCACCCGAAATGCCCTCTACCCGGATGCTGCCGGACGAGCTGGACAAGTCAAACTCATTTACCGTTATCACGCCAAAGTCGAGTCCCCCCGAGTTGACCTTTGCCTGCAAACGGTTTGCCTGCACCTCGCCGTCCAAGTGGACGCCGCCCGAACTGCCGTCTATCAAGAGCAGGTCGTCCACGGTCAAGGAGGAGTCGGCGTGGACGCCGCCCGACGAGACGTCGATGGAGAGGTTGGCGGCGGAGAACGACTGTTCAATTCGAATGCCGCCGGAGGAAGACCTCAGCGTAACGCTTTGAAAAGTAAAGTCGTCCTTGAACCGAATGCCGCCGGAAGAAGATTGGAAGTCGATGTTGTTGGTATAGGATTCCGGCAGCTCGATGACGAGCCTTTCATCCAAAGACCAGAAGTCAAAGGAGAAGAAACGCCTTCTGTTGGAGTCGTCAAACCCCACCCGGACGCCGTCGCCGTCCTCCTCCAGATGGAAGATGTCCCTTGACTTAGTCTTGGCCATTCCATATTGGCTTATCTTAATCTGGTCGTCCGTCGTGGACAGCACCTCTATCTTCACCGAACGACTTTCGACGACGACGTTTTCCAGACCATTGGTCGAGACCGTTTTTTCCTCCAGAAGGACGGCGGGCCCCCCAATGGTTCCGTTCGATACGCCATAGACAAGGATGGCGACAAAGAATATGGCGACTAACGACCAAGTGAAAATCCCGATATATAAAGCCGTCTTTTTCATAATAATGCTCCCTTCCGTTTAATTTAGTTTAGTTGCGCTTTTCAGTCAACGTATTGCGCCAACAGGCATCCCCGCCCTTGCGGAGCCAGTTTGGCGAAGCCAAACTGCAAAACGTTGCGCTTTTCAGTCAACGTTTCGAACCAGCAAAGCCAATCGAATGACCTGTTGCAGGGCGGCGGCCACGAGGAACACCATCCAAGACCAAGGCCATGCGTTCCAGACGTAGCTGATGACGAAGTAAAGGACGAGGGTACAGCTCCACAGGGTGCCGTGCCAGAGGTGTCGTCGCTTGCTTTTGTCCACTAGGACATAGCCCGCCAGATTCTGCAGCACGACGCCGACGAGGAAGATAATCCATGTGAACTCCCAATGGTTGGTGAAAAAACTGACCGCCAAATAGACGACGACGATGATGGACCACAGGGACGAGGTGACGGCTCGCCGCAGCTCGGACACGCCCGTCTTCTCCGACTCCTTTTCCTTATACTGTTCCACGAAGGAGTCGTCGGCACCCTTGTACGTCGTTGATTTGCCCAAGGTTGAGCCGTATACGACGAAGCCCGTGGCAATGGCCCATATGCTGAACATGATGGCGGCGGCCGCATCGCCCCAAAGGGGGTCGAGCAGGATTACCGCGGCAAAGCCGACGATGTAGAGGGATGTGCCGATGGAGATGAACAGGTTGCGCACGTTGCGCTTCTTCTCCATGGTTTGGTACTCGTACCGCCTGTCGTCCATCACGTCCGTCAACAGGCCGTGGATGTCGCCGATGCTGGACACGACCAATGAGTAGGCTTCCTCCTCGCTTTTCCCCCTCTTGACGTAATCGTCAAACTTGTCGCCCAGGTTGGACAAGAGTTCCTCCTTGACCTCCAGAATGCGGTTGTCTTGAGGCATGCCGGCAAACAGTTCATTTACGTGTGATTCAATTCGCTTCTTCATATTCTTGGCCCTCCCAATTGATTAATTTGTCGATTAACGTCTTTGCCTTGTCCCATTCCAAATGGCATTGGTGCAGGTGTTCCTTGCCGGTCGGGGTGATGCGGTAGTACCGCCGTCTGGCCCCCGTCGTCTCATCCCCCCAATAGGAGGCGATGTAACCGTTCTCCTCCAGCCTGCGGAATGCGCCGTACAACGTGGCCTCCTTGAGCTCGTACTCCCCTCCGCTGATTTCCTGAATCGCCTTGTTGATCCGATACCCATAGCTTTCCCCTCGATTCAGATGGGCCATAATGATTGTCTCCGTATGCCCCCGTATTAAATCCGATGTAATGGACATGGTCTTCCTCCTTTCCTGTCAAGTGGCACTTGTTTTAATGGATTACATATATATTACTGCAAGATACCTCGCCTGTCAAGGTATATTTAAAAATTTTATAAAGAAAATATTGCAGTATCTCGCAAATGGTATAAAAATTTTCACTGAAACGACAAAATCTGACCAATTTTCACGGTTCAGTTAAGAAAAAGCGTATTTCACGCATTATTTTGTCCACGAAGGTCGAAAAGTGTTATAATAATAAATATTGTAAAATTATGCATCGGTAGTATGACTTTAGGATTGACAGAGTATATTGCAGAGGGGGTGCTGTTTGAGATGGCGGAGAAAATTTACAAAGTGGCAATTTGCGACGACGACCCAAGTGATTTGGCGTGGATGCGGCGGCTGCTGGAGGAGAATCCCGACAAGCTGGACAAGGTTCAATATTATGAGTATGACAGCGGGGAGGCGTTGATGAGGGAGGCCTACAAAGAACATGACTTGGTCATACTTGACGTACGGATGAAGGGGATGGATGGGAACGAGACGGCCCAAAAGCTACGCGAGCGGAACGAGAAGGCGGTATTGGTGTTTTTCTCGGGGATGTGCGCCCCAAAGCCGGAGAGCGTGGCTTGTCAACCGTTTCGCTATTTGCTCAAGGATGACGGGGAAAGGAAATTGGCCAAGGAGATAACGGCCATTCTGGGCGAGCTGAGGAGGAAGTTCCAGAGTACGCAACTGTTGGTGAGGTGGGGGAAGATGTTGGACAGGGTTCAGCTTAGCGACATCCTGTACATAGAGAAACGGCGGTACGGCAGCACCATCCACCTGTGTAAGGGGAGGGGGCGGGAAGAATGCGTCCTTACGACGAGCGAGAGGTTGGACGAGTTATATGGGAGGCTGGTAAGGTTGGGATTTGAGTATGCGCACAACAGTTACATCGTCAACCTGATGAAGGTTGACAGGGTGAAAAGGTCCCAGATTCGTTTGGAGGGTGGCGTGGAACTAAGTGTATCCCGACCCATGTCGCCACATTTTATAGATAGTTTCTTGCGATTTCATGGAGAGGGGGTTGAGTTGGAGGAATGGCCATGAAGAAGACAATGTTGGAGAAAAGGTGTTACGAGCGGTTGGAAGAGGTAAATGAGAGGTACGAGGAGATTCTTCACGACGTCAAGAAATTTGCAAGGACCGTGGGAGCGGTTGCGAAGGAGACGGGATGTGGGGAGTTGCTCCAATTGGCGGAGGAGTTCTGTGGGGAGGTCGGGGGCGTTGAGAAGGGCGTCTACAGCAAACACCGCATCCTCAACGCCATATTGTGTGAGAACGTGGAGTGTGCGGAAGCGATGGGATTCGCATGTGACGTGTCAATCAAGCCGGACGTGGAAGTGGGCGTCGTCACGAATTATGACCTCATCGTCATTCTGGGCAACCTGTTGGACAACGCCCTGGAGGCGGCGTCGCGGTGCGAGGGGGACAAATGGTTGGTGGTTCGCGCCCACATGTCCAACAACAAAAAGTTCTTGAACGTGTTCATACAGAACGTCTACGTCGAGTACGCAAAAGAAAGGGAGCAGGCGGGTATAGCGACGAGGATAACCGGTATGGGGCGGGGGATTGGGCTAAGGAAGGTTAACAGGTTGGTCGGCAAATATGG
>QMCE01001136.1_pt1 | contig 19436 bp, 11 predicted proteins | sample 1821851 | NCBI WGS metagenome assembly QMCE01 (sample SAMN09453174, study PRJNA476694) | Termite gut metagenome, whole genome shotgun sequencing project. | isolation source: worker | host: Odontotermes sp. | place: South Africa:Pretoria | collected 2016-01-28
AATAAAGTGTTCCCCAATCAGGAACGCTTCCGCCAGCCCTCTTGGCTGCACTTGTATTGCGTAGGACAGCGATAAACCGATGTCCGCGCCGTTGCCAAGCAATGCCTGAAAGGAAGGAAGATCTCTCGCCGTGGTAATAATCAGAATCTCCTGAATTCCTGCCATCATGAGTACAGACAGCGGATAGCAGATCATCGGCTTGTCATAGATGGGCAGTATCTGTTTGGATATCGTCTTTGTGATCGGATACAGTCTTGTTCCTGAGCCTCCAGCCAGAATGATTCCTTTCATCGCGCTCCCTCCAATACGGTTTTACATATTCTGTCAACGCTCTCCAAGGACAGATCGGCGTATAGTGGCAGGGTTAGCACTCGCTCCGCAATCCGCTCCGCCACGGGCGTCGGCTCAATGTGAAACCGCCTTTGATAGGCCGAAAACGACGATGTCAGTGGATAGAAATATTTGCGTGTTAGAATACCACGATCCGCAAGCCTTTCGGCAACTCCGTCGCGTGAGTTTCCAAACTGCTTCGGATTAAAAATTACCGGAAAATACGCATAATTGTAAACGGTATCCTGCTTTTCTTTGCAAAGTGTCAAACCCTTCCGGCCCGCAAGGTTGTCCCTGTACCGATTCACGGCGGCCTGTCGTTTCTGAATCTCCCCATCCACATGTCGCAGATTGCACAGGCCCATCGCCGCTTGAAACTCCGTCATCTTCGCGTTGGTGCCAACCACCTCCGCGTCCTCCTTGCCAAACATGCCGAACTGCCGCCACGCGGCGAATTTCGCGGATAGCGCAGAATCCGAATAGCTAACGCCACCGCCCTCAATTGTATGAAACACTTTTGTCGCGTGAAAGCTGAACATGCTCGCATCGCCCAGCGCGCCGACCCCCAGCCCTCCGACCTTCATCCCGAATGCGTGAGCTGCGTCGTATATCACCTTCAATCCATGTTTTTGGGCAATAGCGTGGATTTTCCGATAATCGCACAGGTTTCCGAACACATGCACCGGCAATATTGCGCATGTCTTTTCCGTAACCAGCGCCTCTATTTTGTCCGCGTTAATCGTGTAATCGCCGAGGTTAATATCACAGAACACCGGCGTCAGCCCCGCGCGAACAATCGCCTGCGTCGTGGAGGCAAACGTAAATGGTGTAGTGATGACCTCACCTGAAAGCTCCATGACGCCCAGAACGGCCTCAAGGGCCAAATGGCCGTTGGTGAACAGGGCCATGTTACCCACGTCGAGATAGCGGCAAATCTCCGCCTCTAACGCTTGATGCTTAAGGCCGGTATTTGTAAGCCACCGGCTGTCCCATATTGAGCTGATTTCGTCCATATACTCGCCGATAGGCGGCATGGAGGGCGACGTCACCTGAATCGGCTCAAGCCTCATCTCTCATTCCCCCAGAACATCATGTTTGGCCATTCATATTAAACTGTCTGGCAAGCCGTGCCTGCGCAATATTCCCCGTACCTTTCCGAATAAAAGTACACATCCCATGCGGGTATCAACGATTCCCATGAACCCTGCAAAGGTTGAATGGCTGGCGGCGGTTGATACCTCGTCTTATGCGAACTTCCAGAGGCGTTCGCTTTAATCTAGGTTTGGTGGATAAGAAGGTGTATCAGACCGTCGCCGAAAAGGAGGCCACGCAGAATCTTCCGACAGATAATTAGTATCCGCACGATGACTTACTTGTAGACATAAGAAAAACTCACCCTTGCTCATCGAGATGCGCAATATGCAAATTTGATTATTTGTTAATACGCTATGCATTGTATATCAAATATGCAAAACTGGAGTTTTTCTCATGACTATATTACTTGGCAAACAGAGGTGGAAATATGTCCGTAATTGCCGTTCTTCCGGCGAGTCGGCACAGTATGCGCGACGTAGCTGCTAACCGGAAGAAAAATACCGGCGTTCCGCTCGGCAAAGGATATCCAGATGCCTGATCATCAAACCCCAATTTCAACATCGCAGTCCAGTGTTCGACAGTTTCTCTGACACCTGATACAGAATTTTACGCAGAGAATCGCCAAACCCCGATTAAACAAATTCTTTTGTACAGCCCATCAAAGTGGTGACTATTTCCGCCCCCTGCTCCTATACACATTCCACCGGTTTCTGCACCGCCCGGAGCAAAACTCGCTCCGTGCATTTTCATTGTAGTAAATTGTACCACATTTTTTACACATCCGCAAGGGCATATCCTCTGCGGTAACGCACAGCGCCATCGCCATATCTATCACGGATTTCAGCGACGGGAATATCCATTGCAGCTTGGGCTTGCTCTCCGCCGAAACTGTATAGCGCAGTCGCTTGACCTGATACTCACTTGCGATCTCTACGGTGCGTCGCTCGCGGTCATAGTCCACAAGGTGAGGAAATATTCGTACATTCCTCATTGTATCGCTTAATCAGGTAATCGACCGACTTTTCTTTTCTGGCATTGACGGGCGGTGACATGGGGTGCTTGTCAGTACCTCACAAAATTTCTTCGCACATACCGCAAAAATTACTTTCATAAACTTGTACCGGGCGGCTTTCGCCCGGTGCTTTTTATTCCATTCAGAGGAGGTGACCCAATGGCGAAAGCGCGGCCCGAATATCTTCTGGTAAAACAAGAAACCACACCTATTGCTAATGCGCAGTTCCAGCGCTCCCTGCAAGAAGCCCTCCTGCTCTCGCTGTTGGATCAAAACCTCCTGACCTTAACGCAGTACGAACGGTGCTGCGACCTGCTAAAGAATCAAAATTAGCTGGACTATCCCCGCCCGCAGAGGTAACATGGGACAACGTCGAAAGGGGGGTATCCCGATGGAATTCATCAAGGTGGCAGCCTACTGCCGCGTTTCTACCGACAGCGAAGATCAAGCCAACTCGCTCGAGAGCCAGCAGAACTATTTCCAGCAATACATAGAGCGCCAACCCTTCTGGGACTTGTCCGAAATCTATGTCGACGAAGGCATCACCGGCACCAGCACCAAGAAGCGCCACAGCTTCAACCGCATGGTGGCCGATGCGCGCGCGGGCAAGTTCAGCCTCATTCTCACCAAGGAAATCAGCCGCTTCGCCCGCAACACGCTGGACAGCATTTACTACACGAGGGAGCTCAAAGCGTTGGGCGTAGGCATCATCTTCATCACCGACAGCCTCGACACCCGCGACGAGGACGCCGAAAGCCGGCTCACCATCTTCGCCATGATGGCGCAGGAGGAAAGCCGCCGCACCTCCGGCCGCGTGAAGTGGGGACAGAAACGCCGCATGGAGCAGGGCGTGGTTTTCGGGCGGGATATGCTCGGCTATGATGTAAAGAGTGGCAAGCTCACAATAAACGAAGAGGGCGCTGAAATCGTCCGGCTCATCTTCCACAAGTTTGTGAACGAGGGCAAGGGCTCGCATATCATCGCGCGGGAACTGCGGGAGGCGGGCATCCGCACCTCCACCTACATGAAGGACTGGTCGAACACCGTCATTCTGCGGGTGCTGCGCAACGAGAAATACTGCGGCGATTTGATTCAGAAGAAGACCTTCACGCCTAACTATTTAACCCACGAGAAAAAGAGAAATCGTGGCGAAGAGGAGCTTGTCACCTTGCGCGACCACCACGAACCCATCATCAGTCGCGAGATGTTTGACCGCGCGCAGAATGAGCTGGCCCGCCGCGCCCCAAACGAGGAGCAAAAGGCCAAGCACTCCAACCGCTACTGCTTTTCCGGCAAAATCAAGTGCGCGGTGTGCGGGCGGTCTTTCGTGGCGCGCAGCAAAAAGCGGCGGGATAACAGTACATACAAGGCATGGCGATGTTACGCGGGTGCGAGAAACGGCGCGCCACACCTCGATAAGATTGGTAACGTGGTCGGCTGTTCCTGCCCATCCCTCAACGATGAAGACGCGAAACAGCTTGTGAAAATGGTGGTGCAAAATCTGCACATGGACAGGGAGAGCATCATCGCCAATCTCACTGACATCATCAAAACCGCCACGCAGGAGCCGGACGGCAAAACCGACAAGCTGGAGGCAAAGCTCGCCCAGTTAACCGCAAAAAAGCAGCGCTTGCTGGAGATGTATCTGGACAGGGAAATTGAAAAAGAGGGCTACAAAACCATGAGCGAAAGACTCGAACGAGAGATCGCAGGCTATCAATCCGAACTTGCCGCGCTGCAAAAGCAAGCCGAACTGCAAAAAAACCGCGAGAAGCTTCTCGCGGATATGGCGGCGGTGATGCGCGGGATACTCTCCGGGAATCAGTGGGAAGATACCTTTTACTCCCAAATTCTCGAAAACATCGCCGTTCACGGCAACGGCAGCGTCGATGTGAATCTTCGATTATCGCCTTACCCATGGGCTTTTTCTCGTCAGGAGCATTTCGGCGCGTCTGTCCCCACATCCGTCAGCATCCCCGTTATCTCGCCGTAGGGGCAGCTGTAGCGCTGGTGCAGGTAGCGCATCGAAGCGCCGGTCTCGCCGTCGGGCCCGCCAAGCTGCGTCATGATAATTTTGGCCATAGCGGGGTTGGGGCGCTTTATTTTTACGGGGTATTGCAGTTTTTTATCGTATTTCCACATATGCTACGCCTCCTTATATTGCCAGGGCCACGGGCCGTCCACCCATTTCCAGCGCCGGCCGCCATCGTAATCGGCATGGCTCAGAGGACCGAAGCGAACCGTATAATCCTCGGCGGCGTTGTGGCGCATCGCCTGATACTTGCCGTAATATTCCAGTGCCGCCGCATCCTCGGGGTGGGTGTCGAGATACAGGACGGCGTCATTCAGGGCAAAGTCACATACCTGAATCCGTTTGAGAAGCACTTCGCGCTCAGTCATGACGGCAATCCCCCTTTCCCATAAAGGGCAGATCCAGCGCGGCGAAGATAGTCCCCCGGCCGAAGCCCTCGTCTGCCCCGTAGATATCGTTGAATTCCTGTGCCGGTATGTATGCCATGGCCGGAACAAGGCAATCACCGCCGAGCGCCGCGGCATGCTGCCGCCGCGCTGGCTGTTGGTGCTGCTGCGCGGGCTGTTGGTGATGCTGTGCGGCCTGCTGGTGCTGCTGTGCGACCTGCTGGTGCTGCTGCGCGGCCTGCTGGTGCTGCTGCGCGGCCTGCTGGTGCTGCTGCGCGGCCTGCTGGTGCTGCTGCGCGGCCTGCTGGTGCTGCTGCGCGGGCTGCTGGTGCTGCTGCGCGGGCTGTTGCCGCTGGGGCCTTTGCTGCATGGGCTGCCGCCGCTGCGGCGCGTATTGTTGCTGCGTATGCTGCCGTTGCGCGTGCCGGTGCTGCGGCGCGGGCTGCTCGCATTCCGTGACGGACTGCCACTGCACGTCGGATTGCGCGTGCCGCGCGGCGTGCTGCTTCGGCACCGTCACCTCCACTTCGCCCTCTAGAACCACGGCCAGCGCGGGCTGGCGGTGCGCGGGCGCGGGCTGATGCTGCGCGGGCGCGGGCTGGCGTTGCGCGGGCGCGGGTTGATGCTGCGCGGGCGCGGGATCCTGCGTAACGGGCTGCAATTCAACGGTTTTACGGTCGGTGATGCGCCGTTCTACTGCTTGCCCTACCGCTCCCGCCACGGCTGACGCCGCTTTGCCGGCGGCCTTTTTCAGCGCGGAGGGCTGTTCCGGCTGCGGCGCGGGTTGCGGCGCCTGTTTGCGGCTTGGGGCGGCTTGTGGCGGCCGGTGCTCCGGCGGCTGTGTCTTTTTCTCTTTGGGAAGGACATAAACCTCCGATTGCTGCGGGGCAGGTGCGGGCGCCTCGGCCTTTGGAGCGGGCGCAGGCGTCTGCGTATGTATTGCGGGGGTACGCGGCGGCGCTTTTGGCGCGGGAGCCGGCGTTGGCGTCGGGGCGGGCGCGGGGGCCGGCGCGGGTGCGGGGGCCGGCGCGGGTGCGGGCGCCGGAGCCGGGGCGGGCATCGGCTTGGGACTCTGGCTCGCCGTCATGCCTTTCCCGCCTACCGCCCAGCCGGCGGGCCGCTGCCTCAGAACGTCCCTTTTTCTGTTATCCAAGCATTTTCTCTCCCTTCAAGAGTTATCACGCGCTCTTACGGGCCTTTTTCCCCGACATTGCGCTGTTTTCTTATTCTATGCGCCCCCCGTACGGCGGGTGCGGCGTCTGAGACGGCCTGTTTTGCCCCTTTTGCGCAATTGGGGAAAAAGGGCCGCTTTTTTGCGCTCTTTGCGCGCAATATGCCGCGATTCGCCCACAGGCTTGAATTTTTGCCGGCGGGTTGGCAAGAATAGAAATGAACGGCAGCAGTGATGAGCAATTGGTATGAGAGAGGTACTTAATGTACAAAAACGAAACACCGCCGCCAAGGGCGGAGCTGACGGCTCTTGTGGAAAAGGCGCTGAAAACCGCTTCGAAGGGCTTGTCTCCGCCCGCGCCGGCTTGTCTGATCGCGCGCCTGCGCAAAATGCGCCTCTCGCTGCGCGGGTATTATCTCGAAACCATCGAGGCCGACCCGTCGCGCCCCACTCTCCACGCGGCTGTGGAGGAATGGCTGTGCGACAACTACTATGTCCTCGAAAAAGAGAGCAAGCAATGCACGCGCGATATCCGCGCGCTGGCCCGGCGCGCCCGGCCCGGCGAGCTGGGGCGTGTTTACGCGCTGTTCGAGCGGGTGCTTATGGACGCTATGCCTCCCGTTGCCGACGAAACGGTGGCTGCTACCCTCAACGCGGCGGGCAAGTCTTTGCGCGTGACCGAAAGCCAGTTTGGCTTTGCGCCCACCGCCATGCGGGCCGTGCTGCTGCGCATGGCCTACCGCGCCTGCTTTGAAACACACAGCGAGGAGGAAATGCGCTACGCCGTCGTGGGGCTGGGCAGGCTCACGTCGATCGAATTTGACGAGATCATCCATCAGTGCTCCGGCGTCGAGCGTATCCTGCTGGACGATCCCGCCGGGGTGTATGCCGATATGGACGCCGATTCCCGCAAGTACTACCGGCATCTCGTGGCGCAGATCGCCGGCGTTTCCCGAAAGACCGAGGAGGAGATCGCCCGGGCGCTGCTCGAAAGCTGCGCCGGCGAACCGGACACCGAAAGCCCCCGCCGCCATATCGGCTACCCGCTGCTGCACCATCCGCTGCTGCGCGGGCCGCGGCTGCGGCGCGGGTGGCTGACGCTGCTTGCCGGTTCGCTGCTGCCTCTGCTGGGGGCGGCCGCGCTCGGGCTTCTCACAGACAGCGTATTGGTGGGGATTCTCACGGTGCTGCCGCTGGCCGAGATACTCCGCACGCCGCTGTGGCATTTTGCCATCTCCGGCGTCGACCCCGACTTTCTGCCGCGGATGGACCCAAAAAAGATCGGGCACAAGCCCAAAACCGTCGTTCTTCTCTCCACGCTGCTGCCCGGCGTGAAAGAGATCCCGGCGCTGGAAGACCGGCTGCGCCAGCTCTACTTTTCAAACGCCGACCCCGACCTCTACTACTGTGTGCTGGCCGATTTCAAGGAATGGGAACGCCCCACCGACGATAAGGACGATTCGCAGGTGCGGGCGGCGGTAAAGCTCATAGCCGCCCTCAACCGCAGGCACGGCGGGCGCTTCATGCTTTTTTTGCGCGGGCGCAGCTATAACAAGACCCAAAACAAATACAGCGGCTGGGAGCGCAAGCGCGGCGCCATCACCGAATTTATCCGCTACTGCAAGGGCGAGCCCACCAGCCTGCGCCACTTTGAGGGAGATCAAAGTGTCCTGCCCGATATTCGCTACCTCATCGCGCTCGACAGCGACACGGCGCTGCTTTACGAGTGCGCGCAGACCCTTATCTGCGCGGCCATGCACCCCCTCAACCGCCCGGTGATCTCAAAAAACGGCGTGGTGACACAGGGCTACGGCATCCTCACGCCCAAAATAGGGCCCGACCTCACATCGGCGCGGGCCACGGCCTTCAGCCGCGTCATGTGCGGGTGCGGCGGCGTTACCGCTTACGATACCCGCGACAAAGATTTTTATCAGGATCTGTTCTCCGAGAGCATCTTCGCCGGCAAGGGTCTTATCGTGGTCGACGCCTTCCATGAGCTGCTTGGCGACCGCTTCCCCGAAAACCGTATACTCAGTCACGATATCCTCGAGGGCGCGTATCTGCGCACCGCCTGCCTTTCCGACATCGAGATGAACGACACCGCCCCCACGTCGATGAGCTCCTGGCTCTCGCGCCTTCACCGCTGGCTGCGCGGCGATTGGCAAAACATCCTCTTTCTGCCGCCCCGCTGCCGGGTGGGCGGCAAGAGCCGGCCAAACCCTATCTCCGCCCTTTCGCGCTATAAGCTGCTCGATAACCTGCGCCGCTCGCTCACGCCGCCCGCTTGCCTTTTCTGCCTGCTTGCCGCGCTGTGGCTGGAGGGCAGGGCGCGGCTTATCGTCGCGCTGGCGGGGCTGCTGGGCGTTATGCTGCCCTCGCTGTGGGCGTCCTTTTTCTCGCTGCTCTCGGGCGGGCTGTTCACGCTCTCGCGCAAGTTCTTTACCCGCACGCTGCCCCACACCCTCGAGCTCATCGGGCAGGGCTTCTTTCTCCTCGTCATGCTGCCCGCGCAAAGCATCACCGCGATGGACGCCATGCTGCGCAGCCTGTGGCGCAGCTTTATCTCCCACAAAAAGCTGCTGGAATGGACCACCGCGGCCGCCGGCGAGGCGCGCAGCAACAGCCTTTTTGCCCTGCTTCGCCGTTTTTGGCACGCGGTACTGCTGGGCGGCGCGTATCTGGCGCTCAGCGTGCCGTCGGCGCTGGCGGCGGTGGGCGTGTGCTTCGCGCTCTTTTTGCCGCTGGCTGTCTTTTCGGCGCGCCGGGCTCCCGAACCCTCCGCCGCCCTCCCGGCCTCGGATAAAGAAGCCCTGCTTTCGTACAACGCCGCCATGTGGCGCTATTACGAGGAATTTGCCACCGCCGAGCACCACTGGCTGCCGCCCGATAACGTGCAGCAATCGCCGGTGTTCCGTGTGGCGGCGCGCTCGTCGCCCACCAATATCGGCATGCTGCTGCTCTCAACGCTGGCCGCCCGCGATTTCGATCTCATCGACACCGACGGCCTGTATCGCCGCGTCGAGCGCGTCGTTACCGCTGTGGAAGGGCTTAAAACCTGGAACGGCCACCTCTACAATTGGTACGATACGCAAACGCTCGATACGTTAAAGCCCGAATTTGTCTCAACGGTAGATTGCGGCAACTTCGTCTGCTGCCTTGTGGCGCTGGCCGAGGGGCTTCGCGAGTTTGTTCGCGAAAAAAACGAGATGACCCCCCTCATCGCCCGTATCGAGGCTCTGATCGACCGCGGCGACCTCACCGATTTTTACAACCGCCGCAAAAAGCTCTTTTCCATCGGCTACGATATCCCCGCACAGTGCCTTTCCGATTCCCACTACGATTTTCTCATGAGCGAGGCGCGCCTTACCAGCTACTACGCCGTGGCGCGCAAGCTGGTGAGCAAAAAGCATTGGGGAGCGTTGATCCGCACCATGTCGCGGCAGGGCTCCTACGCCGGGGCGGTAAGCTGGACAGGAACGATGTTTGAATACTTCATGCCCCATCTGCTGCTGCCTGTCTTCGACGGCAGCCTGCTCGGCGAAGCCCTCACCTACTGCCTATACTGCCAAAAACGCCGCGCCGCCGGCCATACCCGCCCGCGCGGCGGCAAGCCCGCTATCCGTATCCCGTGGGGCATCAGCGAGAGCGCGTTTTACGCCTTCGACAACAACCTCAACTACCAGTACAAGGCCCACGGCGTGCAAAAGCTGGGCGTCAAGCGCAACCTCGACCGCGAGCTGGTGATATCGCCCTATTCGAGCTTCCTCACGCTGACGCTTGCGCCCAACTCGTCGATGGCCAACCTGCGCCGGCTGTACGAGCTGGGTGTGTACGGGCGCTACGGCTTCTTTGAGGCAGTGGATTTCACCCCAGAACGGGTGGGCGCGGGCGGCCTCGCGGTAACGCGCTCGCACATGGCGCACCATATCGGCATGAGCATGGTGGCCAGCTGCAACGCGCTGCTGGACGGCCGGATGCAGAAACGGTTCATGAACAACCACTTCATGCGCTCGGCGCAGGAGTTTCTGCAGGAGAAGATCGCCAAAAACACCGTTGTTTACGACCCGCTCAAAATGGGCGAGGCGCGCGGCGAAAAGCACGAGCGCCCCATGCTGCGCGAGGAGCGACGCTCGATAAGCCCTGTCGCGCCGCGCGCCACGCTGCTCACAAACGGCGAACTCACCGACCTGCTCACCGATACCGGCGCGGGCTGCCTTGTTATGGGCGACGCCGACATCACCCGCCGCAGCGTCGACCTTGTGCGCCGCGCGCAGGGCGTCTTCACGCTGGCGCGCGCGGGCGGGGTAACGCTGTGCGCCACGCAAGCCCCCTTTTACGACAGCAAAGCCGAATACAGCGTGGAATATCAGGAGGAAAGCGTCACCTACTACGCGCGGCGTAAAGAAGCCGAGCTTGGCGTGCGCTGCCTGCTGCATCCCACAATAAGCTGCGAGCAGCGCCAGATCGCGCTCAAAAATACCTCCGGCAAAAAACAGGCGGCGCAGGTGCTGGTGTACCTCGAACCGGTGCTGAGCCCGTACAGGGATTACGCCGCCCACCCTGCCTACTCCAAGCTGTTTGTGGCCGCAAAGTACGATAGCGAGAGCAAGACCCTGATATTTACACGGCGCGGCAGAAGCGGCGCGCGCGAGCTGTTTCTCACCGTGGGCTTTTTGCAGGGTATCGATTTTTCGTTTGAAACGCGGCGCGAGGCGCTCATGAGCGCGCCGCGCGGGCTGGAGGATCTGCGAAACTTTTACAAGCGCGAATTCTCCTCCCCCGGCAAGAGCGCCGGGGAGCTGGGCATTCCCGACGCGTGCTGCGCGCTGCGCTTTGATCTTACGCTTTCGCCCGGCGCGCAGCAACAGGCCACGCTGCTGCTGTGCGCATCGCGCACCGAGGCCGAGGGGCTGAGCGGCATTCTCGCCATGCGCGGCGCGCGCATGCTGCGCGAGAACACGGCGGCTAAATCCCCGCTGCTCGGCGCAAGCCTTGAGGGGCGTCTGGGCAGCGCCCTGCTGGGCGAGCTGCTTTTTCCGCAAAGTCATATCGGCGCCACGGCAAAGCTCGAAAACGAGCTGGGCCAAAGCGGCCTGTGGAGCGCCGGCATCTCGGGCGACCTGCCGGTCGCGCTGCTGTGCGTGGGCGAAGCCCCCGCAAACGCCCCAGCCGGCGCGCCGGCTCACGCGCAGGGCAAAAACGCGTCCCCGCCGCCCGGCGCAGTCTCCCTCGAGGCGCTCAGGCTGACGCTCGAGGGGTATTTGCGGCTGCACGCTATCCTGCGGCGCGTCGGCGTTCAGTTCGACCTTGTGTTTCTCTACGAGCGCGGCGAAGATCGCGACGCGCTGTGTGAGATGGTGCGCAAATGCAGTGTTCCCAACATCATCGGCACGAGCGGCGGCGTTTTTTTGCTCCACCGCCAAAGCACGCCGCCCGAGGTGACGCGGTTACTGCGCGCCGTGGCGCGCCATATCTTCCCGGGCGCGCCCGCGGGGGGCGGCGCGGCGCCCGCGTTTATCCCCGCCGAGATACTCTCCCTTTCGCCCGAGGCGCTGCCGGCCGCCCCCGAGCTGGCCGTACAGGGCGGCTGCTTTGCCGGCGGACGCTTTTATGTGGAAAAAAGCTCGCCGCTGCCGTGGTGCCACGTTCTGGCCAATCCTTCGTTCGGCACGCTGGTGTCGGATAGCGCGCTGGGCTACACATGGGCCGTGAATTCGCGCGAAAACAAACTGACGCCGTGGTACAACGATATCGCCACCGATAACGCCGGCGAGCTGTTGCTGCTCAGCCACGGCGGGCGCTTCTACAACCTGATCCAGGGCGCGCGGGCGTCCTTCAGTCATACCGACGCCCGCTGGCAGGGCAGAAACGGCGAACTTTCGAGCACCGTGACGGTCACGGTTCCGCGCAAAGGCATGGCCAAGCGCGTGGAGATCCACCTGCGCAATCACACCGAACAATTCCAAAAGGTGATGATTGCTTATTATGTTGAACCTGTGATGGGTGTGAGCCGCGACGCGGTGAGCAGTATCGCGGCGCGGGTGCACGACGGCGCGCTGCTGCTGCGCAACGCCTTCAACACCGCCGTTCCCTGCACCGCCGCCCTTGTGCCGGATAGCAACGCCGGCGCCTTGTTTACCACGCGCCGCGCCGCCTTCCTCGCGGGAAACTGGGGCGGCGAGAGCACCGCGGCCGCCAATGTCGTCCCGCAGGACGACCCGTGCGCCGCCGCCATTGTGACTGTGACCGTCGGCCCGAAAGAAGAGGCCGTTACGCGCTTTTCTCTCTCGTGCGGCCGCACGCCCCAAAGCGCTCTGCGACTCGCACGGTTCGTGTTGGCGGGCAGTGAGGACCCCGCGGAGCCGGTAAGTTCAAAACGCGAAGCACCGGCTTGCAACGCCGCGCCTTATCTCGCGCCGGGCAGTGTTGTGCCGCATACGCCCGACGAGGCGCTCAACCAGCTGATAAGCCACTTTTTGCCGCATCAGATGACAGCGTCGCGCCTGTGGGGGCGCACGGCCTTCTACCAGTGCGGCGGGGCTTATGGCTTCCGCGACCAGTTGCAGGACGCAATGGCCTATGCCATTCTGGATCCCGCGCCGCTGCGCCGGCAGATCCTGCGGTGCTGCGCTGTTCAGTTCGAGCAGGGCGATGTCCTGCACTGGTGGCACCCGCTGCCCCGCCAGCCGGACGGCAGCGGTATCAAAGGCGTACGCACCCGCTTTTCGGACGATTTGCTCTGGCTGCCGCTGGCAGTGGCCGAATATGTTTCCAAAACGGGCGATACCGCTCTTCTCGGCGTCGGCGTGCCCTATCTCACCGCCGATGAGCTGCCCGAGGGCACACAGGAGCATTACCTTTCGCCGGCCCGCGCAAAGCTGCGCGAGGATGTATATTCCCACTGCCTGCGCGCGCTGCGGCGGGGATACCGCCCGGGCGAAAACGGCCTGCCCCTCATTGGCTGCGGCGATTGGTGCGACGGTTTTTCGGCGGTGGGCACGGGCGGCAAAGGAACCAGCGTATGGCTTGCCATGTTCCTCGTCCACGTGCTCAAAAGCTTTACGCCGCTGTGCGAGGCGCGCGGCGAAAAGCGTGCCGCCGCCGAGCTTAACAGCTGGGCCGGGCGGCTGCGCCGCGCCGTGGACGCCGTCGCGTGGGACGGCGACCGCTATCTGCGCGCCTTTTACGATAACGGCGAGCCTATGGGCGGGCGCGGCTGCGACGAATGCAGCATCGACGCGCTGCCGCAAGCTTTTGCCGTGTTTTCGTGCATGCCCGATAAAAAACGTGTCGCCGCCGCTCTGGAAAGCGCGCGCCGCGAGCTGGTAGACAGCAAGCTGCACATCGTGCGCCTCTTCCGCGAGCCGTTTCGCCACAGCGCGCAGGAACCGGGCTATGTCAAGGCATACCCGCGCGGTATCCGCGAGAACGGCGGACAGTACACCCACGGCGCCATCTGGCTGGCGCTGGCGCTGCTGCGCACCGGTCAAACCGACGAGGGCTGGGAGCTTCTTAAAATGCTGAACCCTGCCGACCGCGTACGCCGCCCCGAGCTTGCCGAGCGCTACAAGCTGGAGCCCTATTACATGCCCGCAGATATCTATGCCAGCCCCACGGCGCCGGGGCACGGCGGCTGGAGCATTTATACCGGCGCGGCGGCGTGGTATTTCCGCGTGGTATGCGAGGAGCTGCTCGGTCTGCAGCTTGCGGGCGAAGTGCTGCGCGTCGCTCCCAGGCTGCCGTCGGCGTGGGATTCGGCCTTTGTAGAAGCCACACTGCGCGAAACGGTGCTTCGCATCTCCTACCGGCGCGCCGAAGCGCCCTCCCTCCTCGTCGACGGCGCGCCCGCCGAGGCTGTGCCGCTTGACGGCGGCGCGCACGAAGTTGTTGTTCGCTTCATTTGATGATCTCTTTTTTATATAATTATTGTGACACATTATGCAATATTGTGTCGAAGAACAGCCACCGCGCCTTGCTCCTGATTCCTGTCCCCGATGCCGCTCCGGCCGCCTGCGGCGCCACCCCTCCAACGGAGGGGAATGAGGGTAAAACCCCGCCGCCTGCGGCATCCTCGTTATAACCACCCCGCCGCCTGCGGCGGCACCCCTCCAAAGGAGGGGAATAAGGGTAAAACCCCGCCGCCTGCGGCATCCTCGTTATAACCACCCCGCCGCCTGCGGCGGCACCCCTCCAAAGGAGGGGAATAAGGGCAAGAACAAGAGCAAACCCCGCCTGACAGTTTCGCGCGCAGCGCGAGGACGAGTAAAGCGCAACACGGCTGTACAGATAACAGCCCAATCGGCAAGAGGCGGCGGCACAGCGGGAGCACTCTTATTCGTGGTGCGGCAGGGGGGTCGGAGGGGTTCTCAGGGGAACTCGCGGGGGCGGCACGCCCCCTGTTCCCCTGAGCCGCCTTAGATGTGCGGAAAGGGAAAAGGTCAAGGTCAAGGGCAACCACCCCGGCGCTGCGCGCCACCCCTCCAACGGAGGGGAATTTAAGGGCGACCACCCCGGCGCTGCGCGCCACCCCTCCAACGGAGGGGAATAAGAGCCGGGCGGCCCGGCCCTACTATTTTCGATTGCCACCTACCATTTCCGCCGGGTATGTGCTATAATAGCCACGAACGGCCGCGATACCGTTTACGCGCCCGCCCGCGGCGACGGCCAAAGACGCCGTATCCGCTCTTGTTCCTTGTTGACCGGGCGGCGGAAAAGGGTCTGTTTTGGGATCCGATAACAATATCTGGAGTTGATACGCTTTGCAGCAAAGCCACTGCGTTCGCGCCGAAGCAGGCGACGGCGTGCACCTTTCCGTCGTCACCGACCCCAAGTTCAAGCACAACCGCCTGTCGGTGAATTTTATTCTGCCACTGGATAGCGCGTGTGCCTCCGATAACGCCGTGGCGCCGCATATCCTGCGGCTGGGTTGCCGCGCGCTGCCCGATTTTTCTTCCCTCAACGCGCGCTTGCAAGAGCTTTACGGCGCTTCGCTGGACGCCGGCGTTTCTAAATTTGGCGGGTATCAGGTGCTCGAGGCGTCGGTTCGCGGGCTGGATAACCGCTACGCGCTGGGCGGCGAGGATATCACCGGCCTGTGCGCCGAGCTTCTGTCGCAGATCGTCCTTGACCCGAAACTGGACGGGCAGGGGCTGTTCGACGAAAAGGATACGGCGCTGCAACGCCGCTATATTCAGGATACGATAGACGCCGAGATCAACGAGAAGCGCTCGTATGCGGTCTCGCAGTGCCTGCAGGCCATGTGCGCGGGCGAGCCGGTGGCCGTACGGCCCTTCGGCACGCCCGAAACGGCCGCCGCTATCACGCCGCAAAGCGCCACGGCCGCTTACCGGCATATGCTGCGCCGCGCACCGGTCGAGATACTCTTTGCCGGTGCGGGCGACGGACAGGCGGCGGGCAGGCTTCTCGCCGGGGCTTTCGCCGGAGCCGACCCGGCGCGCGAGCCCGGCGGCTATGCCCTCACGCCCGTCGGTCCCGGCCCCGCCGCGCTTCGCGAGCGCGTGGAGACAATGGAGCTCAACCAATCCAAGCTGGTGATCGGCATGCGCGTAAGCGGGCTAAAAACCCCGCGCGAGATCGCCGCGGCGCGGCTTTTTTCCAGTTTGTTCGGAGGTTCGCCCTTCTCAAAGCTCTTCCAGAATGTGCGCGAAAAGCTCAGCCTATGCTACTACTGCGCGTCGCGGTTCGATTCGAGCACCCATCTCCTTTTGGTGGATTGCGGCATTGAGGCCGCCAACAAGCAAAAGGCTGTCGATGAAATCATGCGGCAGCTCGAAGAGATCGCCGCCGGCAATTTTACCGACAGGGAGCTTGCCGAAACCAAGCTGCTGATGCGCGGCTCTCTTCTTACGGTGACCGATTCGCCCTCGGCCACCGAGAGCTGGTATCTGGCCCAGATCTTGCGCGGCCGGCTCTTTTCGCCGCTGGAGGACGCCGACCTGCTCGATACCGTCACGCGTGACGAGCTTGTGGCGGCGGCGCGAAGCGCCGTGCCCGATACCGTTTACTTCCTCACCGGAAAGGGGGAGGACCAATGAACGAGATCATCCGTTCCGCGCGCATCGGCGAAGAATACAGTCGCGTCGCGCATTCTTCGGGCCTTACCATCCTGCTTTATCCCATGCAGGGTTTCCGCGGCGCCTACGCGCTGTTTGCCGCCAACTACGGCTCGGTGGACGAAACCTTCAAGACGCGGACTGATCCCGATTTTACCACCGTGCCCGCCGGCATCGCGCACTTCCTCGAGCACAAGCTGTTCGAAAGCGAGGAGGGCGACGCCTTTTCGCGCTATGCCGCCACCGGCGCCAACGCCAACGCCTATACCTCCTTTGAAAAAACAGCCTATCTCTTTTCGTGCTCCGACAAGTTCCGGGAATCGATAGAGATCCTGCTCGATTTTGTCACGCACCCGTACTTTACGCCGCAAACGGTGGAAAAAGAGCAGGGCATCATCGGCCAGGAGATACGCATGTACGACGATAACGCCGACTGGCGCGTGTATTTTAACCTCCTGGGCGCTCTCTACCACCATAACCCGGTGCGCACCGATATCGCCGGCACGGTGGAATCTATCGCCAAAATCGACGCGGATCTTTTATACCGCTGCTACCATACCTTTTATAACCTGCGCAACATGACGCTGGCCGTGGCCGGCTGCTTTGACCCCGCCGACGTGCTCGAGGCCGCCGACCGCATCCTGAAGCCCGCGCCCGCGCTGGAGCTTACGCTGTGCGGCCCGCCCGAGCCGTACGAGATCCGCGCGGCGTATGTCGAGCAGCGTTTGCCGGTGGCGCTGCCGCTGTTCCAGATAGGCTTCAAGGGGGACGCGGGCACCGAGAAAGAAAACCTGTGGGGCAAAATTGCCGACGAGGTGCTGCTCGACATCATTGCCGGCGATTCCACGCCGCTGTACCGCCGCCTGTACGACGCGGGGCTTATCAACGCCACCTTTGAGGGCGAAGCGATGGCCAGCCGCGATTTTTCGCTCACCATATTCGCCGGCGAATCGCGCGACCCCGCCGCCGTGCGCGACGCCCTTACCGCCGAAATTGCGCGCCTGCAAAAAGAGGGCATCGACCCCGCGGTGTTCAGCCGTGTGAAAAAAGCGGTGTACGGGCGTTACATGGGGATGTACGGCCGCGCCGACGCGCTGGCCGGCCTGCTGGTGACCGCCCACTTTTCCGGCGTGGACGCCTACCGCGTGCTCGAGATGCTGGCCGGGCTTACGGCGGAGCAGCTCAGCGCCCGGCTGCCGGTGAGCTTCAACACGCAGCGGTGCGCGCTTTCGGTAGTAAAGAGCGCGTAGTCGGGTTGGTCTTGCCCTTATTCCCCTCCTCTGGAGGGGTGGCGCGCAGCGCCGGGGTGGTCTTGCCCTTGACCTTACTGCTAATTCCTAAGCAACCGCTGATTTAAGCTTGCTGCCATCGCGCAGGCAACGGTGCTATGCCGTGTTTTCCTGCCTTCGGCGGGGAAAGCACGATGAATCAGTGCTTACCTAATTCCTATCTAAGGGGGTTCCGGTATGTCGTCCGCTACCGTACAGACCATTGAGTGGCTGGGCCGTGAAATTTCGCTGAACCGCGTGGCGTTCTCGCTGTTTGGGCGCTTCGACGTGTATTGGTATGGCATTTTGTTTGGGCTGGCCTTTGTTGTGGCAGCGCTGTATATCCTGCGGCGGTGCCGCGCCTTCGGGCTGGACGGCGACCGCGTGATCGACGTGCTGCTGGGCGCGGTGCTGGGCGGGCTGATTGGCGCGCGGCTCTACTACGTTGTCTTTAGCTGGGATTATTATAAGGACGACCTGCGCAAAATCTTCAGTGTGCGCGAGGGGGGCATTGCCATTTACGGCAGCCTGATCGGCGCGATACTGGCTATCCTGTTGCTGTGCAGACTGCGAAGGGTAAAGTTTTTGCCGCTGACCGATCTCTTTTTCAGCGCGCTGCTCATCGGGCAGGCCATTGGCCGCTGGGGGAATTTTATCAACATCGAAGCCTTTGGCAGCATCACCGAGGTAAGCTGGGGCATGCGCGGCGACGCCATTACCGCTTACCTCAAGGCTGTGGGGCTGCTGGACGTGACGGCCACCGGTAACCCCGCTGTTCATCCCACTTTTCTTTATGAATCGCTGTGGTGCCTGCTGGGCTTTATCGTTTTGGCGCTGTACACAAAGCGCCGCCGCTACGACGGCGAGCTGAGCCTTCTGTACCTGCTCTGGTACGGCGCGGGGCGTTTCTTCATCGAGGGCTTGCGCACCGATTCGCTCATGTTGGGCACGGTGCGCGTCTCGCAGGTGGTGGCGGCGGCCAGCGTTGTGGCGGCGCTGGCACTTCTCGTGGTCAACCGCAGAAAGATCAAAGCCGCGAACGATCCCGGTTTTATGCCCCTTTATGTCAATACCGAAGAGGGAAAATCTGTTCTGGCCGGAACGTTTTACCGCAAGGATGACGGTAAAGCCGGAGAAACGGCTGACGGCAAGGCGGAGGAAACGGCTGACGGCGCGCCAGAGGAAACGGCTGACAGCACGCCAGAGGAAACGGCTGACAGCACACCAGAGGAAACAGCTGACGGCGAGGCGGGATCACCCATGCCGGACGCGGAAGATGATAACGCGAACTGACCCTGTTTCCGATACCCAACGCCATCTGATCTGGCGTGAGGCCATATTCCGCCGCCAACGCCTCCCCGCGCGCCGGAACTTGTTACAAGCGGCATATTCCAAAAACGAAGCATTGCCTTTTTGGCGGAGTCGACAGGGACAAATTGGGGGCTGGGGCAGCGCTCCGAGCAAGCGCGTATCCGGTGTATAGCCGGATGCGATGCTTGCCTTTTCTTTTCTCTGCGAGTATTTTTTAATTTGACTCGTCAGATTTTCGTGCTATACTTTAAAGGAAAGAAGTATATTTTTCCGGTTTTATGGAGTGCAGAAAATTTATATGCTATGGAGGTATGCGCATTTGAAAAAGTCTTTGTTCTGGGATTTTGATGGCACACTGGTTTTCTCTGACTCAAAGTGGTCAACGGCGTTACATGCCGCTATCGTTGATTTAGGGTATGTTAGTATAACTATGGATGAAGTGAGAAACCACTTGCGCTCAGGCTACACATGGCATACTCCTGAAGCTGCATATCCAGATAAAACGGGTCAGAAATGGTGGGAAAAACTTTTCAGCCAATTCGATTTGTTTTATGAACGACACATGATAAAGCGTTCAGATTTTGAAAGAATAAATTCTCGCCTAAAAAAGCAAGTCCTTGAAAGTAGAAACTACACTCTTTATCACGATGCTAGCAATGTCTTGCAGGCATGTGTAAAGAAAAACTATAAAAACTACATTTTGTCAAACAACTTTCCCGAATTGCCGCAGGTAATACATGATTTGAATTTATCAGAAT
>QMCE01001586.1_pt1 | contig 19432 bp, 17 predicted proteins | sample 1821851 | NCBI WGS metagenome assembly QMCE01 (sample SAMN09453174, study PRJNA476694) | Termite gut metagenome, whole genome shotgun sequencing project. | isolation source: worker | host: Odontotermes sp. | place: South Africa:Pretoria | collected 2016-01-28
AAGCTTGCGGAAGAGAAAAAGTAGCTTTTCTGGCGGGAATCCTGTTTCGGTTACTTGTCAATAGTATTTTTAAAAAATTTCCTTATCGGTAATTTTCTTGCATAGTACCAACTTGGAACGCTATACTCTTTATCGGAACACAATATTCTTTATAATGATTATTCTTTTATTTTGTTAAGTAATTATTAATCTTCAAAACTCTCTATCAATATCTTCAGAGACTAATACATTATTCCACAAAAATAGTTACAAATTGATGTATTTTTAACTGCGCATCTATGATCATTCACTCATTCTTCTTATGGGAATAAATCCGTATCTGAACAATATAATGTTACAATAGTTTCAGTATTGCACTTTCTATTTCTTCAGGTTTAACTACTGGCGCAAATCTGCCAACTACTTTTCCATTTTTATCTATCAGAAATTTAGTGAAATTCCATTTTATATTTTTGCCAAAAAATCCTTTTGACCGCTCTTTTAAAAAGCTGAACAAGGGATCGGCATTTTTGCCGTTAACATCTATTTTTGCAAATGTTTGGAAAGTCGTGTGATATTTCAATTGGCAAAAACTTTGAATTTCTTCGTTGCTTCCTGCTGCCTGATTAAAAAATTGGTTGCAGGGGAAATCAAGTATTTCAAAGCCGCTGTCTCTATATTTTTTATATAAATTTTCAAGGCCTTCGTATTGCGGCGTAAATCCGCAGCCCGTCGCCGTATTAACTATTAACAGCACTTTTTCCTTATAGCTGCTCATCGATACATTTTGCATATCAGTATCTTTTAGATTGAAATCATAAATTGTCATGCAATTCTCCTTTTTAAGTATTTTTTGCATTTCAAAATACTTCTAATTCTATGATATGTAGTATTTTTCCATTTTGTCAATACACTTTTTAGATATCTTTATATATATTTCGACCATCTTAGCCCAACTTTGCACATAACTGATATATACGAATTTTTGGCTGCGCGTCAATTCCCTTCGAGATAGATGCACAACGTCTTTCGGCGAAGGATGTGGGTATAACCTTTAGTTGTCTTAATACGCTGAACGGATAGAGGGCTTTTCGCAGGGAATACAGAAGAGGTTGGCGCTGTTTCCATACAATAGCCATTTCACAAGCTCACTATAAAACAACTGGAGAGGGTGTATAGCGAGGTTTATCGTCGAGAACAAAGCATTCTTCTCCCGTTCCTTGCTTGAGACTATATATTTCATTGAAATATGGATTATCGGGGTAAATTTTCATGAGCAAAATGAGTTCCCACAAAAAAAGCCTTTCAGGATAACTCTGAAAGGCTTTTATACAAGTCTCACAAACCGCTTTGACGTTTATGCGAAGCGGGAAATTTTCTACAAGACAGAACTAGTTCAGGCTGATCATTGACAAAACCATCACGAACAGGGCGACCGTTTCGCAGATACCCACGATGGAGATGTAGTTGGCGAAACCTTTGCCTGTTTCGGCAAAGGCGTCGGAGGCTGCTGCGCCCGCTTTGCCCTGGGCTATCGCCGAAAGCGCCATGCCGAGACCGGACGCGATGCCGATGCCCAGATACAGCCCGCCCAGAGAGGGGTTGGCAAGAGCGGCATCTTTCATGAAGAGTAAGCCCAGAATAAAGCCGTAGATCGTCTGGGTCAGCGGCGCGCCGCCGAACACGACCAAGAGCATAGGCGCGTCTTTTTGGCTCAGGTAGCACTTTTTCCACGCCCCAATAGCCGACTGACCCGCGATACCGATACCGATTGCCGAGCCAATAGCGGCAATACCCATGACGCAACCCGCGCCCGCAAGACCTAAAAATGTCCCAATGTCCATAAAATCTCCTTATATTACGGCTAATCGCTATGCGATTTTTTTACCGCGTTGTGGGGGAAGAACTGCTTCCCCCGTCATTAAAAATTAATCTTTGGCAAAGGGCTTATACCGGAAGCCCGCCCATGAGAGCCCTGTGTGCGTGGAAAACTCCAGTGTGTTGAGCCTTACCCCATGCACCAACACGGACAGCACGTTCAGCGCAAGGTTCAAGCCGTGTCCGAACACCAAGAGGATAATGCCGAACACAAAAAGCGGCGCGCTGCCCAGCATACCGCCTGCCATTGTGTCAACCACCATCGCAATTGCCGATCCCGCAAGACCCACAGCCCACAGTCTGATGTAGCTCATAATATCTGAAAATATGTTGGCAATGCCCAGAATCTTGTTGATAATGCCCTTGGTACTATCCGCAATCGCCTGTCCCAGACTAGTCTCGTAGTTTGAGAACATATAGTCAAGCACAAAACCCACCACAAGGATGCCCACCGCAATGTTGAGCGGGTAAAACGCCAGTCGATTGGGGTCAACCACAAGGAAGATCACCACACGGTACATGCCAATTAGCATACACATACTGCCGATATGTCCCATAATGGTGGGCCCCCGGCTTCGCATTATGGCGATAATATGCCCGATGTTAAGCTGGATAAGCGCGAGCGTAAAGCAGATGATCATCAGGTTGTGCCGCACCGTGTCCCCGTCCGGGTTTGCGCCCGAAATCGCAGGAAGGCTCAGGTTTTTGAGGAAGTCTGGAATGTACTGCAGATCCATGCCAAACCACGCGCACACAGCGACACCCCAGAGGAAGTTACACCCGCCTAAGAGCCACAAGAGCCGCGCCATAGGATGCACGCCGTTTTTCGCCGTTTTGATTGTGGCGATAAGGGCGATAAGCAGAAGCACCGCGCCGTAGCCCGCGTCTCCCCAGATCATACCAAAGAATATCGAGAAGAAGATGAGGAACCAGAGCGAAATATCCGGCTCCCAATAGCCCGGCGTGATGTCCAAAAAGTCTGTGATGGGGCGCAGAAAGTTGACAAACTTGTTTTCCTTGAGCAATGTCGGCACCGTATCTTTGTCTTTGTTTGGCTCTTCAAGCAATAACGCCCAGCCGTTTTCGGCAGCGGCGGCTTTTAGCTTAGCCGTCTCCGGTTCCGGCACAAAGCCGCTTATCCACGACAGAGCGACTTCTCCCGTATCCACGCCTTCTAATCCGGCTTTTGCCGTCTCATACTCGATCTGTCGCGTAAGCTCATCGATTTCCGTCTTTACCGCCGCCTTTTGGTAGGCAAGTTCGGCGAGATTCGCCTCGATACCGGTGAGCTGCCGCTCCACATCAGCCGCCTTGCTTCGCAGCGCCGTGAGCGAGGCTTCCGGCAGAGTGAAGGGTTGCTGACCGGCGAGTTCAGTGCCGACAGACACGACGTACACCGCTCCCTTGTCCCGTCCCAGTACAATGAGGCACACCGTCTCGTCCGCTTGCAGGGCGGTGTAGGCGGCAGGAGGCAGTTCGTAGGGCGTAAGCGCGATGCCCGCGTTGGCGAGGTCTTGGAAGGCGCGCGGATCAAAATCACCCCATTTTTCGATGCGGCTTATCTCTTTGGAAAGGGCCTGATCCTGTAGATTTTTGCGCTGTTCGGAAAAATCCATCACCTGCGCCGCGACGCCTGAAACGGGCGGTACGCCTGCGATTTTGTTCTTGTCCAGCTTGTAGCCGCTCAGAATGCCCAGTGCGATTTCAGTCTTGCTCTTTCTATCCAGCAGTTTGGCAAGCGCGTCAGAGGAAACCGGTTTGCGGTCAAGGTGAACCACTCCGATTTCACGCAGTTGTTCAAGCGATTCGTCCCGCGCCTTGTCCAAGATAACGAGGGATGCTTTTTTCATAGGTACGATCATTTCGCCTCCATTCCGCGCTTGGCGATTTTACCTCGCACGACCGCTGCAGTCTGCTGATCCCCAAGATAAACTTGAATTTTCTTGATGTTTCCCTTTGTTTCAGGAATTTTCACCTTTTCAAACAGGTTTACCCGCTGGGTTGTAACCCGCAGTTCGTGGTCAAGCCGTTTGCGCTGCTCCTCAAGCGTCTCGATTTCCAAGTTCAAGAGAAGGACGCGCTTCATTTTTTCGACCGCCGTGTCAAGCCAGAGCGGGGTTCGAGCAAGGTCATAGGGTAGAGTATCAAAATCCGCGCCTTGAAACAGGGGGATGGACACGCCCGCAATATTCCCAACGTTCGTTTTTACACCGGTGATCTTTACAATATTCGGCGTAAACACGCCTTTTTCACCGAAGACCGCTATCCACGACTTGAAAGACTCATCAATTCTGTCCTTTTCCGCCCGAAGCTCCATAATTCGATGCTCGGTGGTGCGGATTTCCGCCTGCAGCTGCTGCTTTTTCAACATAAGCGTCGGCAGATACCGCTGAAACATCTTGAGAGAGTCTTTCTGTTTCTTTAGTTCGTTCTTCGTTAGCTTAATTTTTGCCACAATTCGTTCCTTATTGAGGGATGGAAAACGGAGATTGGATTTTTATTCAACAATAAAAGGGAATTTACGATCCCAAGCTATTGAATAAAATCTCTAAAGCATTGAAGGCGCACCGCGAAAGACACGCTACCAAGCTCCAATCTCCTTCTATTTGGGCCAAAACTCGTTGATAAGCTCTGTCCGCAAGCCGGTCTCTTCCTTCTCAAAGCAGGCCGACAGGATTTCCCAGCCCAGATCAAGGGCTTTTTCAAGTGGGATATTCACGGACAAGTCCATCATCTGCTTTTCGAACATTTCGCCGTATTTGAGAAGCTTCGTATCCCACGCCGTCATAATAAAGCCCATGGACTTCTTTTCGAGTGTGTCCTTGTAGGCGGAATAAAGCTTGATCATACCGTCCATAAGGGCGCGGTGGTCTGTGCGACTGGATTTGGGTCCGTTTACCTGCTGTTTCAGACGAGAGAGCGAACCGAAGGGTTCGATGCGTCCGTTTTTGAGGTAGTACTGTCCCTCGGTGATATAGCCTGTATTGTCTGGAACAGGGTGGGTTACGTCGCCGCCCGGCATGGTCGTTACCGCCAAAATGGTGATGGAACCCGCGGTCTCAAAGTCAACCGCCTTTTCGTAGCGGCTCGCAAGATCACTGTAGAGGCTGCCCGGATAACCGCGGTTGGACGGCACCTGCTCCTGTATAATGGAGATTTCTTTCATCGCGTCCGCAAAGTTCGTCATATCGGTAAGTAGAACGAGAACGTCCTTACCCTGCAGGGCAAACTGCTCGGCAACCGCCAGCGACATATCCGGTATCATCTGGCATTCAACCGTGGGGTCAGCCGCCGTATGCACAAACATCACTGTGCGGGAGAGTGCGCCGCCCGTCTCAAGGGTTTCCTTGAAGAACAGGTAGTCATCGTATTTCAGCCCCATGCCGCCTAATATAATCACGTCAACTTCCGCCTGCATGGCAATGCGGGCAAGCAGTTCGTTATACGGCTCGCCGGATTCGGAGAAAATCGGCAGCTTCTGCGACACGACCAGCGTATTGAAGAGGTCTATCATGGGGATGCCGGTGCGGATCATCCGACGGGGGATAATTCGCTGGGCGGGATTCACCGAAGGTCCGCCTATAGGGATAAGGTTCTCGTGCAGAGCGGGTCCCTTGTCCCGTGGGTCGCCTGATCCGGAAAATACGCGTCCCAGAAGGTTGTCCGAAAATGGCACCTGCATGGGATGCCCCAAGAAGCGCACGGTGTCGCCGGTGGAAATACCGCGCCCGCCTGCGAACACCTGCAATGAGACAAGATCGTCTTGCAGGCGGTTCACTTCCGCAAGGGATGTGCCGTACGCGGTATCTACTTCCGCTAAATCGCCGTAACGTATGCCTTCAGCCCGGACGGTGATCACGCTTCCGGTAATGGATTCTATCTTACTATATACCTTTTTCATCTTTCACCATCCTCCTTACGCCAGCAGCTTTTCGGCGTTTTTGTCAATACCGGTTGATTGTTCAGCGACCATAGCAGCAATTTCTTTCTTCAGTCCTTCAAATTTCTCGCTGTTCTCGACGGTTCCATTGTAATCAAGGAATTTCTGGCGCAGTTTGTTAAACCATGTGCGCGCCTCGTTCTTGTCCGTGAAGGTGAATTGAGAGGCGAGAATTGTGAGAATATGGTCGAACGTTCGCTTCTGCCGATCAGGGCTTACCGCCGCGTCAACTTCGTCAAACGAGTTCTGCTGGAAATACACCGCGTCAAGGAAATCGCCCTTGAGGTAGATCACATAATCGTCAAGACTCGTGCCTTCCTCGCCGACAACCTTCATCATCTGCTCAACTTCGCTTCCTCTCGACATAAAACTATGCGCATACGTTACCTTGTCTTCGCTGATGATGCCCTTATACTTCGACCATGAGTCAAGCGGGTGTATGGCGGGATATTTGCGGGCGTCCGAACGTTCGCGGGAAAGTCCGTGGAAGGCGCCGACGACTTTAAGCGTCGCCTGCGTAACCGGCTCTTCGAAGTTGCCGCCCGCCGGTGAAACTGTGCCGCCGATAGTAACCGAGCCAAAGTTTCCGTCCTTGAGCCGCACAATACCGGCGCGCTCGTAGAAACTGGCTATGGTTGATTCCAAATATGCGGGGAACGCCTCGTCGCCGGGGATTTCTTCCAAGCGTCCCGACATTTCGCGCATTGCCTGCGCCCAGCGGGAAGTTGAGTCCGCCAAAAGCAGCACATTCAGCCCCATCTGGCGATAGTATTCGGCGAGCGTTACCGCCGTGTACACGGAAGCTTCACGGGCGGCGACGGGCATGGATGAGGTGTTGCAGATGATAACTGTGCGTTCCATAAGGGATCGTCCGGTGCGGGGGTCGGTGAGTTCAGGGAATTCCTTGAGGGTTTCCACAACCTCGCCCGCGCGCTCGCCGCACGCCGCCAGAATCACGATATCAACGTCCGCGTGGCGGCTCGTGATCTGCTGCAAAACGGTTTTGCCTGCGCCGAAAGGTCCGGGAATACAATAGGTGCCGCCGCGGGCGACCGGGAAGAAAGTGTCAATAAGGCGCACCCGCGTTACCATAGGCTCTTCCGGTTTAAGGCGTTCCTCGTAACAGTTGATGGCGCGTTTCACGGGCCATCTGAACGACATTGTAACGGGGATAATCTCGCCCTTTTCGTTTTTGAGTTCCGCAATTGTGTCGCGGATTTTGTAATCACCGGCAGGTTTTATGGAGGACACTGTATAGGTTCCATACATATTAAACGGCACCATGATGCGGTGCGTGAACGCGCCTTCCGGCACTGTGCCAAGCGTGTCAGCACGCTCCACTGTGTCCCCGACTTTCGCCGTTGGGGTAAACGCCCACTCTTTGTCAACGGGAAGGGCGTCCAAATACACGCCGCGTTCAAGAAAGTATCCGGCTTTTTCCGCAAGCTGCGGGAGCGGGTTCTGGAGACCGTCAAACACCTGCCCCAAAAGACCGGGTCCCACTTCAACCGCGAGCAGGTCGCCCGTATATTCCACAGGGTCGCCCACCATGATACCTTTGGTAATCTCAAATACCTGAAGCTGGCTTATGCCGTCCCTGATTCGGATGACTTCGCTCTTGAGCTTTTTGTCGCCGACGCTGACATATCCGACTTCATTCATTGAAACCGCGCCGTCAAACCTGACGCTTACCATATTGCCGTTTACGGCAGTTACTGTTCCTTTTGTTCCGATCACTTCGTATCTCCTGAATTATCCAAAATCTCCGCATACAGCGCCTTGTACTCCGAAAAACCTTCTTCCGCCTTGAACAGCGAAGCGCGTTCCAAAAGGCGCAGTTTCAGAAGATAGGCGAAGACAACGTTCTCTCCGAAATAGCTCACACCTTGCATAGATTCCACTGCGTTCCAGCGGGCTTCATCCAAGAAAAGTTCAGCCTCTAAGGGGGATTCTATGGCGGCGGCGGCTTTTGCGGCGCTAACCGCGCTTGCGGGGTAGGCGGGCGGTTCAACTGCGGCGCCCGATTCCGAGGCGGCGCGCTTCTGTTTCTGTGCCCGATACCGCGCCAGATTAAGACGGAGCGTTCGCTCCCACTCGCGCCAGTCGTCCACGAAGTCCGAGCCAGAGTGTCGAAGCTCTCGCAGGTAGACCTGCGTGTCGCTCATCTCATCCGGATCAAGAGAGCAAAAGCCAAGAACGGCGCGATCCTGAGAAGAAAGCTGCGTTTCGCACAGCTTGACAAAAGCGGTTGAACTCATAGGCGGCGGTCCCGCACGGCTCAGCGCGGGAAGCTGGGGGATGAGATTGTAATAGGCGGACACGGCTACTGCCCTCCGGTTTTAACCGCGTTTTTGAGATTTTCAGCCAAACGGGGATTGAGGTAGGCGCTCAAAAGATCGGCGGCTGATTCAGCGGAAAAGTCGTAATAGGCGGAACCGTCTTTTTCCGCAATGCGAAATCCGCCGGAAAGGTTGCGGTCGCTCTTAAGCTCACAGCCCTTCTTGAGGGTGGAAACGAGCTTCTCGTCAAAGAAGCCCTTGAGAGCGGCGAGGTCTTTCTCATTTATCAAAACGGCGAGGTCGTCGCTTCCCTTGCTTGCCCACGCCTTCAAAATATCCGGCAGTACGGCTTTTATCGTGTCCGCATTATAGGCAGCAGCAGCCTCTTTCTTGACAATAGCGTCAAGAAGATTTTGAATTTCTCCCTTAAAAGCGAGCACGAGGTTGCGGGACGCCTGTTCAAGCGCGGCGGTACCGGCTTTTTCCGAACGCTCTGCGTCGGCTTTAGCGGCGTTTATGATGCTGTCCGCTTCCTTTTTGGCGGCTTCTACAACACGCGTGGCTTCCGCTTGGGCTTGGGCTTTGAGCTTGGCAGCCTCATCGGACGCAGCGGCGATGCCGTCCTTTTTTATCTTATCGACCAATTCCTGAAGTTGTATGTCCATGTTTTCCTCTTTTTCTAAAAAGCTACTTTCTATTGTAAGGGGTTTTTTGTATTTGTGCAAGGCGTATTTTGGAATTTTTTTAAAAGGACAATGAAAAATGAAAGAGGAAAACTGCCGATTTAAAGGTATTTGAGCGTGTGCACCAGCGTTTCGTACATTTCGTCCATATCAACCGGTTTGCCGATATGGGCGTTCATGCCGGATTCTATAACATTCCGTACATCGTCGGGCAGTATGTTCGCGGTCATGGCGATAATGGCGACTTTTTTCGCGTCCAGTCTGGGCAAGGCGCGTATGTTCTGCGCCGCCGTGCAGCCGTCCATAACGGGCATCTGCATATCCATAAGGATCACGTCGTAATATCCCTCAGAGGACGCGCTGAAGCAGGACACGGCGTCTTTGCCGTTCGTGGCAATGTCAATTGACATACCTGTGTCGGAAAGCAGCTCAAGGACTATCTCGCGGTTGATCTCTATATCATCCACGACAAGGCAGCGTTTTCCTGAAAAGTTGAGAGAGGGACGCCGCGGCGTGTCAGCCGCCAATAAACCGGATAATGTGGAATCCTGCGTGCCCACGGCGGGATGCGAAGGGCAGACAATGGTAAACTGAAAGGTGCTGCCTTCGCCGAGACTGCTTTTCAGTCCTATGGTTCCGCCGAGCAGCTCTACAAGGTTTCTGGAAATAACCAGACCAAGACCGGTGCCGCCATAGCTGCGGGTGATGCTCCCGTCGCTCTGTTCAAAAGGGCGGAAGAGTTTTGCCATCTGCATCTTGCTCAAGCCAATGCCGCGATCTATGACCTCGAACAGGTATGTACTGACACCGCCCTTGCGTCCGGTTTCCCTGACGCGAAGCGTTACATTGCCGTCCGTGAGGGAAAATTTGATGGCGTTGGAGAGCAGATTGATAAGAATTTGGTTGAGGCGCAGGGAATCCGAGACAAGTATGTCGTTTTGGATGTCCTGCGCGTCCAATTGCAGAGAAATACGGTGTTCTTCGGCGCGTTCCTGCATCGTCGATATGGTAAAATCCAGCACGGAAGCGAGAGAGAATTCTTCTTTTTCTATGAATATCTTGCCTTCTTCTATTTTTGAAAAATCAAGGATATTGTTAATAAGACTAAGAAGCTGTTTTGAGGCGATGGCGGCTTGTTTAAGGCAGTCGCGTATCTTGCCGAGATCAGAACTGCCCATGGCGATGTTGGTCATGCCCATCACAGCGTTTAACGGTGTCCGCAGCTCGTGGCTCATGCGGGAAAGGAATTCAGTTTTAGTCCGATTCGCGGTTTCCGCATCGATCTTCGCCTTGCTCAATACTGTAATGTCGGTCAGGAGAAGGAGAACACAGACAGGCGTGGTACCCTTTCGTATAAGCCGCGCCGTATAAATAGACGTTTCGCCTGATGTCCCCGGCAGCCGCGCCTCTACACCCAGAGTCGGCGGCGCGGACGATTCGGGGTCAAAAACGGCGGCGGAGAGAGGCGCGGACAGCAGCTCGTCGGTTTCGCCGGGCAGAATATGCAGCAGCAAAGCCTCCCCGGAAAGGTTATGACGTTCCAGAACAACATCCATAGCGCGGTTGTGGTAAAGACACTCCCGTTCCCTGTTGAATAGAGCCATGGCTTCGGGCAGCGAATCAAGCTGGGAGCAGAACAGATCGAGCGCGGTATTCACTCCCTCAATAATACGCAGGAAATTTCCTTCAAGATCAGCGGTTTCCATGCGCTGGTGCAGAGAACCTTCCCATACAGCATTAGTTATGAAATCGAGGTTAAAAATGACGGTCTGTATGGATTTTGACATAAACAGAAACGAGGCGGCAAGTTTGCCGATTTCGTCTTGCCGCTTCGCTGCCGTTTTGGTCAAGATTGTCGATATGTGATCAGAATTAACGGCGTGTACGTCCACTTTGCTGACGCTTTCCGCTATGAGCATCATGGAGGTGATAGGCTCGCTGATGGTTCGGGCGAAAAATCTGGCGGCGCACGCTATAACAATCAAGGTGATGATGGACACAATGAGGGCAACATGCAGCATACGGTAGACGGGTTCCATAATCACGGTTTCTGGGACGCCTATCATAAGCGCCCATGGCTCGTCTGATTCTCTGGCGTTGAACGGCACACTCACAAAGGTCATGTCGCCTTTTTCTGGCATATCAGCGCCTGTAAATGAATGCGAGATGGTATTGTCAAAGACGAACATCTGACCGTTCCGCAGCGCCTCCCGCAAATCGGGTAAAAAGGTACCGGCTATGTCGCCTTCGGTTTCCGACATACGCTTCCCTATGCGATCCGGATCGAAATGTCCGCACACAATCCCACCGTTTGAATACATGGCGACGGCGCTGCCCGGGTAGGGGCGTATTTCCGCCACTCGCCTCTGTATAACGGTCAAATCCGTGTCGATGCCCACTACAGCGGCGACCTGCCCGTTTTCCCACACTGGCGCGATGAGCGACACGAGCATGTGGTCTTCACCGTTTATGATATAGTCGTACGGCTCGGTGAGAGTTTCCTGACCAGAATTCATTGCAATAAGTACGGAGTTGTTCGACATTTGGATGTCGTGGTCGTCAAGTGAAGTCATCATAACGCCTGAAGGCGTGTGATACCAATACGGTGCAAATCTGCCTGTCGCAGGATCGGTTCCCGGCGTGTCCGCGTGGAGCGCGTCATTTCCGTCTATGGCGTCGCTTTTCCACCAGACCCATACGCCGACAATATCAGGGGTCGATTCAGTAACACCTTTCAGCATCGTGTTATATAAATTCCGCCGGTCGGGAACATCTTCCTTTTCGTAACATTCCATGATCTGCGCCAGCGTACGCGCCGCGTCAAGGCGCTTATCAAGCCATAGCTCTATCTCGCGCGCCTCCCGTTCCGCGAAATTGATGATCTCCCGATGGACAAGTATCTCTATCTGTTTCTGAGAAATAGTCAAAATACTGACTACCAGTGCAGATATTCCCATAAGAGCGAGCGCTATATGGAGCATAACAAACTTAAATCCTAGTTTTGTGATCATCTTCCAAATCTTAATATTATTATATCGGCACATTATATGCAATATTGAGACACAAACGCCCTTTCTGCGCTGTCTGTTTTTATATGACAATAAAACGTGGTTGATACGAAAGAGTCGGAATGATCAAATGTGCCGGAAAGTCTCGTCAGCGCCGATCTGCGATTAAGGCTTCATGCGGCTAATGTTTCAAGATGAGCGCAAGCGGCGGCAGAATCCATGCTGTTATCCGCCGCACCGGCGAGACGCTTTTCTTATAGTTCGCGTCAAAGGAGCGGTAGTGTTTTTTCATATTTTCGTAATCCTCCTGCGTAAAAGCCGGTGCGAATCGGGCTTGGGCGGACGCGAGGTACAAACCATATACGTCCGCGAGCTGCATCTCCATATTCCGCGCGAAATTCGCGGCAAAATCCGCGTCCGTATCGCCGAGCGTCTTTCTATAGCCCGCAAGGTTCATGCGGCGCAGTGTGTGCCGCCACAGGAACGCGGCTTTACGGCGGGCGTCGCATGTGAAAAACATTGCTGCGAGAAAGCCCGTTCTTATAAGGAGGAAGAGGAACACTAGCGCAACAAACAGCAGCAGGATACGGTAACGATTCACGGCTCGGAACGCCCGCGCCGCGAAATTTTCGGTATTTTCTGGGCTTTCCTCCTCTTCTGGCGCGATTTTCGGTGACAGTTTGGAGTGATTTTCCAAAATTTCCCGCATAAGCCGGTTGAACAGGTCTGGATCGACGCCGGAAGAAAAGCCGACTTCTTCATCAGCGGCAAGCTGATCGGTCGTCGGGTCGAATTCCACCCAGCCGTATTCGGGGAAGCGCACCTCTACCCATGCGTGCGCCATATCCGAGCGCACCGGATGATAGCCAAAGGCGGCGCTTTCCGGGTCGGTGAAAAAGCCTGCTGCCGGACGGGCGGGGATGCCGAGTGAGCGGAGCATAAGCGTAAAAGCGAACGCGAAATACGAGCAGTAGCCCTTCTTCCCTTCATAAAGAAAAAAGTCAAGCTGATTCCCGTCCGCTGCCACGCCGGGTTTGAGACTGTAGCGATAGTCGCCGTTCTTGAGAAATTCGTAGACAATCGCCACCTTCTCAAAATAACGCGCGCCGCGCATATACATATCCGCAGACGGCGAATCGGTTGGGGCGGCGTCCCACAGCGCGTCTTGGCTGATTTGGTCATGGACGCGGGAGACAAGCTCTTCCGAGAATACCCTAAGCCGCTCATCGGCGCCATAATCTGTGTAAAAGGCGAAATCCTCGGCGCTCAAACCCAGACTTTCCGCCGTTATTTCACCGTAACGCGCCATAAAATCCGCAAATTCAACGTTGTCCGCACTGTTAGCCATACTTTCCACCGCGTACGCCGAATTAAACGAAGCCGCGTCCCAGCGCTCAAAGGGCGTTACAAGGTACGGCTGCTTCACACCTATAAACGCGGACGAATCGAAGTTCACGATAAAGTACTCTTGATTCACAATAGACTCGCCCCGCGCCGCCTCCACCGGAATTTCCGAACGCCCCTGCGGCAGGGATGCGTTTTGCGCTGCCTCGTCCCGCTCGGTTCTGAAAAAGCCCGTGTCCTTCTTGTAGCCGGACATCACGTAGCGCCGTAAAAGACGCGAAACGCCGTTTGTGATGTCCATATCACCTTCAGTGTCCGCCGCGTTTGAAGGCTCGTCTATCTTCACGATGAACACAAGGTCGTTGTTCATACTGATTTCGCTTTCAAGTTTCAGCACTTGGGAAAAATCGAAGCGGAACATTTTGGGTTGAAGCAGTCCGCCCCCCTGCGCCGCGGCGTTTTCTTCCGACGGTTTAAGGAAAAGCAGTCCGCCGCCTATCACAAGCACCAGCGCCGCCAGCGCCGCCGCCGCTTTCTCGCCCTTCCGCGCCTTGTATTCCGGCGGCGGGGACAGGATAAGCGAGAGAAGCTGCAGAAAGACAACAAGGGCGAACAGAGCGATCATAGTTATCGGCAGGGCGTACGCCGCGATATTCCGCATATCCGCGAGCGCGAACAAGGGGATAAGGATCGCGTACGCCGCCATCATCTCGGCATGAAGAAAATTCCGCGATCTCCCTGCGAAAAAACTCGTCAAAGAAGCCCAATAATAGGGAAACAGGACGGAAAAATAGTTTCTGTCAACGAGGAGCAGGGCAGAATCCCAAAAAACAGCCGATTTCCCTGTGTTATCGGGGACAAAAGCGCGGGGAAGGGCGATTATGAGTCTGATAATCCCTGGAAACACGATAATAAACGCCAAAAACAAGAGATGACTACGGTTTTTTTTGATTTTTTGGGGAGGAAATAACCCAAAAATGAAAGCGGCAAGCAGTATCGCTATGAAAACAGACGTATCCGCGAGTTCCCCTGCTATAAGGCGGAACTGGTACAGAATGATAAAAAGAGCGATAGAGCGGGGCAGGAGTGCCCACAATCCCGGTCTATCCATCGTTTGGCACGCCTTCGCTCTTTTTGTCGCCGGAAACTACGGCTTCTGTCAGCAGTCCCGACCTATCAAGTGCAGCGAGTATGCGCCGTTTTACGCCGCTTGATCCGCCTGTAAACGCCACGAGCCGATCCCGCATATCCTTCCGCCCCGAATTCACGCCGAAAGGGCAGGTACAGGCGGCTTTAAGAACGCCGAGTTCGTCCGCCGCCGCAATGATCTGCCGCTCTTCTGTTAAGCCAAGCGGTCTTATGAGCGTAAGCGGATATTTCCGATAACGCAAAAGAAGAGGCATTGTCGAAAATTCGCCTTTCGCTGTCAAATTCATAAAAAAAGTCTCAAGAATATCGTCCAGATGATGCCCCAGCGCGATCTTGTTGAACCCGTGTTCTATCGCGTACTTTAACAGCTCGGTACGCCTTTGAGTGGAACACCAGTAGCAGTTCATCTTACGCCCGTTTTTGAGCCGCCCTATAATCGGCACCGGCATATCCGTGAAAGGAACGCCCCATTGCGCGAGCTGCGCCTCAAGCGCCGATTTTTTGCAGCAGGCGCAGAAATCGCTTGAAATGTGCAGGGCGGCGAGCGTATAGTTCCGCTTGAGGGCGCTTCGCGCCGAGGCGAGCGCCCACGCCATAACGGTTGAATCTTTGCCCCCGGACGCCGCGATAAGTATGCGGTCCCCTTCCTCAATGAGGTTTGCGCTCAGGACGGCTTTGACGGCAAGTTTTTGCACAGTATTGCTGTGTTTCATGTTTAGACGGATGTCCTTTGTGTATGTTTCATGTATACATCCTGTATGACAAGCCCTGCGAGTATAAAGCCAGCGGATGCCGTTACTGTAACGCAACTCCCGTTGACCGCTTTTCGTATGCCAAGCCGCTCTTCCACATCAGCGTCATTTTCGCCGTGGCTAGTGTCCGCGTGAGGCAGCCGCTCGTCGCTGTAAACCGTGGTGAAGCTGCCTGTAAAGCCGTGCTTCCGCAAGCCCTGCCGCACGAGCCGCGCCAGCGGACAACCGCCTGTCTCCCAGATGTCGGCGGTCTTGAGCCGCGAGGGATCAAGCTTCCGCGCCATGCCCATAGACGAAAAAAGCTTCACGTTTTTCCTGAAACAGGTTTCGATCAAATCGAGCTTAAAACTAAGGCTGTCTATAGCGTCAATCACGTAATCCGCGTCTTCTATATGAAATATCTCTGCGCTTTCGTTTGAAAATATCGCCTCAAACGCCTCAACGGAACACGCGGGGTTGATGGAGAGCAGTCGCTCCCGCAAGACCGCCGCTTTAGGCAGTCCTATTGTTGAGGGCAGCGCCTGAATCTGTCTGTTCACATTGCTTTCGCACACCGTGTCAGCGTCCACAATGGCTATCCTTCCAACCCCCGACCGCGCGAGCGCTTCCGCCGCCCAGCTGCCCACGCCCCCGACGCCGACTACCACAACCCGCGCCCGTTCCAGCACCAAGAGACCCTCATTCCCTACCAGCAGTCCAAGCCGCTGAAATAACTCCATGCCACGTAGTATGGACTTTTTTCCCTGCCGCGTCAAGTAACGGCTTTTTATGGCGGACAGCGTGAATGCAGTGGTATTTGCTTTCAAACAATGCCCTAAGACCCACTTTTTCCAAAAAAACACTTGCAGAAAATTACATTTGATTGTATGATATATGTTGTAAAGCTACATAGAAGGAGTACCTTATGGCAGAACAGACTTATCAGCTAGTTACATTTCAATTAGGCGAAGAGCTGTATGGAATAAATATTATGGACGTCAAAGAAATTGTCAGGGTTCAACCTATCCGGTCTATTCCCAACGCCCCGCCCTATGTGGAAGGCATTTTCCATCTGCGGAGCGAGATCATACCTATCATTAACCTCCATAAACGGTTTCATCTCAAACGCCTTGCCGCATCCGAAGAGGATGAATTGTTGTCCGGCTTCGTTATTCTTGATATTGACGGAATGAAGCTTGGCGTTATCATAGACCGCGTTTCACGTGTCGTTACTATTGAGGACGAGCAGATACAGCCCCCGCCCCAGATGGTGAGCGGTATAGGCACCGAGTACATCAACGGGGTGGTGCGGCAGGAACAAGGCGGTTATCTTATCATTTTGGGCATACGCGACCTCTTTAATCCCAAAGAATTGCAGAAACTTTCGGAACTCAAACGGTAAACAGGCGCGCATGATAGAAACATACTCTCCGACTATTCGACGCAGAGAAATGGACGCCGTTTTGACGGTGTTGGTCGAGGAGAAGATAGGACCCGGTGAACGGGCGGGGATGCTGATTCAAAGCGCAAAGGAACATATAGGCTTTGACTATTGCGCCGCGCTGCGAAGTCCGGCTTTTGCGCTCTACGCGGCGCTTGATCTGCTCAATCTTGAGAACGGCAGGGAGGTTGTTATTTCCGCTCTGTCACCTTTGTATTATATCCGCATAATTGAAGCCCTGCGGCTCAAACCTGTGTTCTGCGATACACCGCCGGGAAGCGCGGTCGCGGATAAGGACGCTGTGCAAGCCGTTCTTACAAGCGAAACCCGCGCCGTAGTACTGCGCCATACGCTCGGCTATACACCGGACTCGGCGGCAATAGCCGAACTAGGTATCCCTGTCATTGAGGACTGTTCTCAGAGTTTTGGCACCTTTGTGGGCGAGTCGCTGCTTACGCCTGTGGGATTCTTCGCCATACTGGGGCTGGAAGAGCGAGATATGCTTACCTGTGGCGGCGGCGCGCTGCTCTTCGCCATGAACCGGCGGGACGGCACGGTACTGCGGAATCATATCCGCGAATCAACAGGCGGCGCGTTTCCGCCCGAAACCGCCCTGCCTGATATGAACGCGGCTATGGCAATCGTGCAGATGCGGGAGGCGCGCCGTAATCTTGCCAAACGCCGCGAAATCGCCAATGTCTACACCCAAGCCGCCCTTCGCACGCGGCACAAGCGTTTCATCGGCAGGGACGGCGTTGAATACAACAACTACGCCTTTCCTCTTGTTCTTGAAACTGGCATGAAAGATGTCGCCGCTTATGCCAAAAAGAAAGACATCGCAGTGGAAAACGCCTTTGCCGACACCGCCGCCGGGCTTGGGTTGGTTGACGCGAAGCGCTGCCCTGAAAGCTGTTCGCTCGCTCTGCGGACAGCGCTTTTTCCTCTGTACCCTCGCCTTACGGGCGCGGAAATCGAAAAAACGGCGAAACTCATCGGCACGCTGCCGTAGGTATATGCGCGCCACCCTAAGGCGCGGACACGCAGTGCGTTTGATACGCAATTCGGAACATATCTAAAGGAGAATTCCATGACATATTTACATTCTTTGAAGAAATTGGCGCTTGTTTTTCTAGTTGCCGCAGGGATTTTTGCACCCCAGCAAGCCAAAGCCGAGGGCGCGTTAGATATTGCTATCGGGATTTTAAGCGAACTGTTTACAACCCCGGACAACCCAAGCGTATCAGCAGTTTCGCCAAGCGGCGGCTCTATCTCAAAGAACATAGCCGCGGAGAAACAATCCACTGTTTCATCAGAGGATACGTCCAAGAGCCTATCTTCCAAAGATACTTCGTCTAAAAAAGCTTCCAACGTACCGAAGAGGGCGTGGCAGGTGCTGAAAACCATACGCGAAACTGGTAAACAGCCGGACGACGTATATTCCGGCGGGCGTTTTCAGAACAGAGAGAGACTTCTTCCCCGTACGGATGCGACGGGCGCTCCCATTACCTACACGGAATATGACGTTAATCCCTACAAAAAGGGCGTGAACCGGGGTGCTGAGCGTATAGTCGTCGGCAGCGATGACAGAGCGTATTACACAAGCGACCATTACAGCTCCTTTACCTTAATGGAGTGAGCGGTGGACAGCTCTGATTTCTTCTTTTTCCTAGAGGACGAGAATACCGAAGCCAAATTCAACGAACTCTGCGGGCGCGAACGTGCGGGTGGCGGGCTTGTCTTTACATGCAAGGGCGCTGCTATGCAAAACAAGGCGGACGCGCTTGCAGAAATGGCGCGCATTCTGCAGTTTCCCGATTACTTTGGCGGCAATTTTAACGCTTTATATGATTGTATGACAGATTTAGCGTGGCTTCCGCCTTTTACGTCCGTTCTTTTGCGTTTTACTGACGCGGATATGATTCTGGAGGGAAGCGCGGACAGCGTCGATCACAACAGTGCCGACGATGTGAACGATCAGGAAGCATTTTGGAGCCTGCTCACCGATGTCTGCGCCTTCTGGAATGCCCCTTTCCAGCCAGACAAAGAATGGGGACACACCGCAATCCCATTCCGCATTTTCTTACAAAGACGCGAAACTTCATCCGCTGATTTTGAACTGTTTTTGAAGAAGCTCTTCCCCGACCGCATATATTCCCGCCCGTTTTAAGGAGTTTCAAAAAATGGAAACGATTGTATTAGCGTCCGCATCGCCTCGCAGGCAGGATTATTTCGCGCTGCTGGGATTGCCATTTATCGCGCAACCTTCGCTGGCGGAAGAAACATATAACGAAAACCTGCCGGTTGAGCATGTGCCGCAGGCGCTCGCCGTGCAGAAAGCCCTGTCTGTGGCGGAGACATTGTGCGGAACGGACGCGCCTCGCTGGGTGTTCGGGGCGGATACCATCGTCGCGGCTGACGGACGCATGTTGGGCAAACCGAAAGACCGTGACGACGCGCGCGCTATGTGGCAACTGCTCCGTAACCGCGCCCACCGCGTTGTAAGCGGCATAGCTTTATACCGAAGGGACGACGCGCGGTTCTTTGTGAAAACCGTCGTAAGCGAGGTGGAGTTCGCGCCGGTTTCCGACGCAGAAATTGATTGGTACCTTGACACAGGCGAATGGGAAGGCGCAGCTGGCGCGTACAAGGCGCAGGGGCTTGCGAACTGCTTTATAACCGGTATATGCGGTTCGTTCAGCAATGTGGTGGGGCTTCCCCTGCGGGAATTCTACGAACTGCTGCACGAAGCAGGCTACCGCTATGGGGCGGGAGTGTAAAAAACGCCGTTCATACGCTAAAACTATTCGCCAAACAGTAAAAAATACAATCGGATTGAAACATTCTTATTTTTGGAGTTGAACTCCGCTCTTTTAGGTGCTATACTACATACAGGGAAATAATCTCTTCTAAATTTATCGTCCGCTTGGGCGTATATTTAAATGAACTTGCCCGCTGCAAGCAGCGGGGCGTCATGTAAGTGTTACAGAATCGACAGGGTTC
>QMCE01000612.1_pt1 | contig 19387 bp, 10 predicted proteins | sample 1821851 | NCBI WGS metagenome assembly QMCE01 (sample SAMN09453174, study PRJNA476694) | Termite gut metagenome, whole genome shotgun sequencing project. | isolation source: worker | host: Odontotermes sp. | place: South Africa:Pretoria | collected 2016-01-28
GCCGGGAAGGGTGATTGAACCGTTATTTATCTGAATGCCATAACCGGTATTATCACTCACATTCACATTTTCAATTGATATGTTTTCATAAATTGAAACAGAGAGACCATAATTACTCTTATTTCCCGTAATATTTCCTCCCGTCATGGAGAATTTTGTCCCGGCTACAGACGGAGACAATACTGACATCCCATTACTGGTATTGTTACTGATCGTTCCACCCGTCATGGAAAAATCACGGAAATAATTGACGGCCATGCCATAGCCGGCATTGTTACTGATCGTTCCATCCGTCATGGAAAAACTGGTACCCGCTACGTTCGATGAAGCTAATATTTGCATGCCATAACCACTATTATCCCTGACGGCTCCGCCTGTGATGGATACATGATTGGCATAAATAATAGCACCGGCAGAAGTGTTATTACTGATTTCGCCTCCCGATATGATAAGGCTGTCAATATAATAAGAAGAAGTATTAGGATAAATCCCTGCATTTCTGTTTTCTGTAATTTTTGCCGTTCCGCTTATCTCCAGAACGCCGGAAGGATGGTTGGAATAATCAAAGATACCACATGAGCCATTTTTACTAATTTCTCCTCCGGACAGTCTTATATATTTTGTAGACAGATTATATACTCCATAATTGGTATTCTCCGTAATGCTGCCGCCTGTCATTATAAATTCATCCGAACGACTTGTCGTACTGTAGCTATACAATCCGTAAACATTGTTTGTGATCGTTCCTCCGGTCATATAGAATTTTCCGTAATAGGAATAAATACCGTAATTGGTATGACCCTGAACCGAACCTCCGTTCATGTAAACCGTTCCGTATTGAGAATCAATGCCATAATATCTGTTGTCTTTAATGATCGTTCCCGGATTAATCGTCAGCGTGCCGTAATAGTTATAGACAGCAGCGCTTGTATTATTGACGAAATTATCTTTACTACCGTTATCTTTACTACCGTCAATCGTGATGTCTGATAACGTCAGGGTTTTGCCGGAAGCGATATTGACAAGATACCCGGTATAACCTAAACCTCGCTTAATGGCCGCATTCGGATTGAAACTAAGATCCCAGTTCGAAATTTCATCCGCGTTAGCAAGTAACGCCGCACCTACCACAATAATTACGTCTCCATTTGTCGCCTGCAGACGTTCCCGGGCTCTTTTGAATGTTTTGACAGCTAAAGCGGCCGAAGAACCATCGTTTGTATCCATTCCGTTCGTACCGTCTAAGTATATTGCAGTCGAACCGACAACGATATCAGAACCGCTTTGAACAAGGGACAACGTCGTGAGTTCCGGATTCAGCACAAAGTTACTTAACGATGCGGCATAGCCGGTAAATGTACCGTCGACGACAGTGCATCCGGCCATGTTGTCCCCTAAGTTGATATTGAATATTTTACCCGCACTTAGTGATTCACTTAAAGCAACCGGAGCATTGTATGTATTGCGACAGTAGATATAACCGCTATCCAGAACAGCCGCATTGCTTAGCGTCAGGCGGCTGGTCTGCTGCGCTACGCTTGTACTCTCCGTATGGACATAGATTGCATTTCTTTTACCACCGGACGCAGCGATCGTTCCTCCCGTAAAGTTCATTTTTCCTCCGGTTGTAATATACACCTGCTCACCGAAGATTTCGTTATTCGTTGCCGAAGGAATATTGTTTCCTGCTATTAAACCTCCGTGCATATTAAAGGTCGCTTGAGCGGCTATGTGAACAGCGCCCTGATAGGTAGTAGAGTTATAGTTTCCCTGAACACCATTGTTTATAATTTGTCCGTCATTCATATTGACTATTGCATTCGCTCCACTCAAAGTTAAGGCGCGATATCCGCAATTTTGTATAAGTGTCCCGTTTAAGGTAGTGATTCCGTTAAATGCTGATATTGCAGGATAATTCGATGTTCCTGAATTGGTAGACTCTAATCTGGCTTTTCCGATATTCAGGATTCCTGCTCCTGATATTTCTATAGGATATCTGGTATAAGATATAACAGCGCTATCCTTTATTTCCACATGGTTCGTTCCGGCCAACCGGATCCCATAATACTGATCTTTAATCATTGAACCACTTTCTAATGTAAGCGTCGCTGTGCTTCCGGATAAGTATATGCCGTATGTATTGCTACTGATAGAGCTAGTCGTCGGCATGCTTTTTATTAAAGATCCGCTGTTCATGACTACGTCTCCTCCGGTTTGGTATACACCGTATTTTCCATAGGTCATAAGTTCCGAACCGTTGTTCAGCGTCAAGGTGCCGGCATCCATCTGAATATACCGGCTTACATAAGCAGATGAGGTATATACGGCCACATTGCCTAATGTCAACGAACCTCCGGTGGTGATTCGCATCAGGTAAGCGCTGGTTCGGAACATAAAGGAAGTGATTGTATCTTTTATTGCCGGTTGGGAGATATCCTGGGCGCTACCGATCGTAAGCGTGGAATCACAGATATAAATCAGCGTTTTTGACGCAGTCGTCTTTGTCGAAGCGTTGGCAAGCGTTTTCACCGGAGAGGCGGGAGAGGCGCCCGTATTCGTATCGTTTCCCGTATAATCATTGACATAGACGCCATTCGGGTTGTATAATACCAAATTACGGTCGCCCGCTCCTTTATTCGCATAAGCGGCAAGAAGGTAACCGTCTTTGGGTTCAAGCGTGAATTTACTTTCATACAACCCCAGATCAATGGAAGGGGTTGATCGCACTAATGCCGTATAGGGAGCGTTGTTGGCTATTCTTAATGTATAATCCTGCGTCACGGTAGGGCTGGTTATCATGATATAATAACTTTCCAATGCAGTGGTATTAAAATAAATAATGCCGCCATGGATATTTACATTTTCACCATCCAACCGGAGGGTATACGAAGAGTAAACAGTCCCGTTCGTCGTGTTGGAAGAGGTTATATCCGCTTTATTTAATGTTATTCCGGAACTACTGGTGTTATATACGCCTGTAGTGAGCCCGGCATTAATCGTACCTCCGTTTATGGTCATATTTCCTGAGGAGGCGCTGACCACGGTATAGCCTGTTGATGTCCGTTCGTTTGTTATATGACAATCATTGATCGTCATGGTTCCGTAATAATTATAAACAACGTCCGTTCCCCGGGTCGTTATCGTACAGTCATGAATGGTTGCGGTACCACTATAATTATAAATAAAATAACTACCGCTGCCGTGTATAAAGGTTCCGCCATAGATCGTCAAAGTACCATTATTTTTGTATATGCCGGATCCGTTGGCATTAATGGTCCCGTCATAGATCGTTATATTGGAATTTGAATAGCTATAAATGCAATAACTGCTGCCGTTATTCGCGATTGTCCCTCCGTTCATTGTCAAATGGCTATATGAATTGCTATATATACAATATCCGGATCCGGTAGAAGTTTTTATTATGCTTGCACCTTCATTTATGGTCGTAGTTCCGTATGAATTCGTATAAATTATATTGCTGGTATTAGCTGATGTAAGGGTGGCTCCGTCATTAAGAATCAGCGTTCCGGAAGACTCGCTGTACAGCGCCGTTCCGGAAGTAGAAGTGTTATCTATTGTCGCATCGTTGATCGTTAATTGATAACCGGTGTAGACAAACAGATAGTCTGTCATCGTGGCAGAGCGGTCGGAGTCGCCGGTGAAACGTTTGAATTTGATGCCGTTATCAAGAGTCTGATTTTCCGTCAATGTGACACGCGTAAGAATATGTACGGCTATATCCGGTACTACAGGACTCCGGTCATTCCAGATTGACATCGCTCTCGCCAATGTTTTCACCGGACGGTTGCTTTTCGCGCCGCTGTAGGCATCGTTTCCGCTCAACGGGTCTAAGTATATGCCTGTTACCGGACGCTCATACAGGCGGATGACCGTTCCGTCCAGGTCCAGTTCGTAGGAGACGCCGGCTGTCGAAACAGGCGCCATTAATGTAAAATATTGTAAGGGATTACTCACACTACCGGCATTCACGATGGCGCGACCTTCGTCTGTGGCATTCTGATAAGTGGTCAGGATCGGAAAGTTCACCCCGGCCGAAGGAGGCGCCGTCAGGTTGATCGGATTTGCCCTGCCATCCATAGCGATCACTCCATCCGCCATACCGACACTGCTGCCGATTGTGAGTGTACCGCCACTGTTGATGGTAATCAAAGCATGGGCTGATCCGCTACCTTTTAACGTTATATTTGAAAAAGTGCCGGTCGCACCGTCCGCAATGGCAAACAATCCGCCCGTATATCCCGGATTCTGAGACACGGTAATATTCACAGCGCCATACTGGTTTCCGTCTATTACAGTAACGCCGGAAGTGACCGGCACGGCTCCCCATGCCAGGTAAATTGTGGCGTTATCGGCAGCCAATTGCAACGCTTTGTCCCATGATTGTACCGGATAGGTGAGTGTGCCCGCGTTTGTATCATTTCCCCCGACGGGATTGAGGTAGACTGAAGTCATCGTTCCTATTGCTTCTGTCGTCTGGATGAATCCCCATATTATTGCAATTACATGCAATATTTTTTTCAGTATCATGTTTTTTGTAAATTTCGATTTTAATCTGCGTATAACCTAACTAATGGGATTTTACATTGATCCCGGTAATCCGAAATCATCTTTTACACAACGTACGCTTGCGCCATTCCCCCGGAAGGCTTCCTGATAACTGTAAAATGAAGAGGGGGTAAAATAAAACGCCCAGCCATACGTTCCGTTATATGTATTTGTCCAGTATGTTCCTCCCGCACCCGAACCTGTAAGTATACCATTACTATTTCCTTCCCTCAATCCGGATGCCGGTAAAAATAAAGATGCATTGGTTACGGGGTTATAAATTAACCGTCCGGCATAAGCAATCCCGGAATTTCTTGTGTCGCCCAAGTTGGAAGAGTTAAAACTTACAGTTGTCGAATCAACCCCGTTCGGCGATGATACAACCGCTAAACGATCAAAAAAACCATCAGCGTAAAATCCCCATACGGAGTTATCAAGCGCTATATCCGAAGGATGGGCCGGGCCATACGTATCACTGTTGGGAGTTGCATACCACGATTGCCGGATTTCGGAAGTAACAGGGCTTTGCAGGGAATCGTTCGGATGACGATAGCCCGGCGGACAAGGTTCTATCGCCCTGCGCCACGCCCCGTTCGATGTATTATCCCAACCGGCAATGGCGCTGACCGTATTGACGGGATGAAAGGCTTTATGTATTGTTTCGCCCCCCAGATTCCACTGGAAGAAATATCCCCCCTGAGACGGATAATCCGTAAATTTATTGTTGTCAAATACAACTTCTCCATATAGCATATCGGTATGCATCGTTACATTATTCCCTCCCGTTCCCCGTTGCGGATCACTGAGATTATAAGGAGAAAACTTCATGGCATAGGAACGTGATCGGTTGCCATCCGACGGGTTAGTGTCCGCAGGACGCATTATATAATCGGCTTCTTCTCCCTGGCGCACATAGATCGTTTTTATCCCGTCGTCCGTTGTTACCTTAATAACTCCGTAACGTGGAGGCGCCCCGATATACGCCAGCGTACTCTTCATACCTACGCGAAAACAGACGATACCGTTTCCCGATACGGATGTGGCCGTACTGTTTACAGGATAATTGGCGTCAAACCCGGTATCATTTCCCAATGCGGCGGAAGCGGTTCCCCAATTGGCATCACTCGTTGCGGCTCCGTCCAAAACGATAAAATCACTACCCTGTGTAACGGTTGCCGTCCATTCTCCCCTATTACGCATCTTTATGATACGCTCGCCTTTCTGGTTCCAGCGGTGAAAAGTACCGATCCAATCGCCAAAAACCCCCTTAGGCACTTTGTAATCCAGCACGACTGCTTTTACAATGTTTTGGGATGTAACATACAACGTATCTTTAAAATCATAATCGGGAGCTCCGTCGCCGGTCCAGGACAATTTGATTTCACCCGTCATACCCTGAATATCAGATACAGACATATCTATGTTGTGAGCCGGATCTATTTTGCTCCAATCCAATGTAACGGAAGTATTATCCGTACGGTAACCGACTACTGCGGGATCGTCTTTTGTATTAACAGGCAACATATTTACTTCGAATTTATCCAGATAAAGGGATACCCCGTTTATATCTCCATCTACCGGTACATCATTCCAGGGCTGTATGTCTATCGATACAAACGGTTCAAGCGTCTGGCCCGCCACCCTTACATCAAGCGTGTAAATATAATTGCGTTTCAAACGGTAGCTTCCTTCGGTAAATAGTTGATACGTATATTCTTCCGTTTTTACAGGCATTGAGGGAACCTGTGTCGGAAGTGTTATCTTTATCTGTGTTTTATTCGTATTCGTATAACCGGCATCATTCAGATAATTCTCATTCAGGTACATGGAGTCAATCTGTCCTCCCGTAAATGTCCCGATAGGCGACTCCGGACGCAAGGTCGCTCCTGTCCGCGGGGAATAATTGATATAAGTCAGACCGGAAGGGGTTGCTATCGGAGGAGGCATCATCAATTGCGTCCGGTCAGGGATTTGCTGGGCCTCAATTTTTATATCGCTATAGAGTATGATTAAATCTGACGGTATAATGGAAGGATGCCTGCTGACCCTCACCCGCAACTTGGCTACATTGCGGATGACATGTATCACTCCGTTGTATGATCCCCCGCTATAAGTCAATGTTCCCGAACCGGACATCATAAAACAGCTATCGGGCTTCGTCCGATCCGGCAATGAGATCTCCTTCGTTATCGGAACAACCGCCATCCGGTTGGCATATACCTCTGCGGTAACCGTCCCGTCGCCGGATAAACTCTCGGTCTCGAAAGCAATCCTGACAACTGAATCATTGGATCCCCCTGCTACTTCCAGGGAGCTATCGTAGAACTTTCTCAACTCTTTAAAGACTCCGCCCTGAAATAAGTTCACATACAATGTATCAATATGGTTCTCATCGATCGTGCCATCTACGCCGGCGTAGGCGGAGGCGCTTCTTTTAGGTATATTTATCGATAAATTTATATTTTTAGCTCCTGCCGGATTATCATTATGATCGTCATCAACGATACTATTTGTTTCACAAGATATCATAAAAACTCCCATTGCTAAAAGCAACACTTTCTGATATCCAAACATCATTCGCATATGCATACTTATTGTTTATTATTCATTATTACAATTCTATCGTAAAAAAGACACATTCACGACACAAAGATACAACAGTTTCTATCATAAAAAAAAAGGAAATTGATCAAAAAAATGAAAGAAATCGATCAAAATATAAAAGAAAAGTATAAAAACACAACAAACAGTGACAAATCAGGCATCATCACGATCATACTCCTGCCGGCCATTTGATTTCACAACCATACACCTCTTAATCAATTATAAATTTTTCATCTTCGGAAGACCCCATTGGTATTTCACGGCAAGTACACGGATTATAAAAATAGCAGACGACGTCGTTATTTCACAAATTATATCCGAAAAATTCAAATGAAAACATATCCAGTAAACAATACCTCCGAAAACACATGCCAATGCATAAATCTCCTTGCGAAAAACCAACGGTATTTCGTGAATAAAAATATCACGTATAATACCGCCTACAATACCGGTGATCGTACCCATGGCAATAGCTACCCAGAATGGGAAATTCAGATGAATCGATTTTTCAATACCGACTACAACAAATAAGGCAAGGCCAATCGTATCAAATATAAAAAACGGAGTATCAAGCCGCACAAGCTTTTTGCTAAAAATAATGACAATAATCAGTCCGATGACCGAACATATCAAATAGATAGGATTCAACATCCAGAAAGGAGTCACGTCAAGCAACAGATCGCGTACGGTTCCTCCTCCGATGGCAGTCACAAATCCGACCACAAGCGCTCCAAACCAATCAAATTCTTTTGCGGCGGCAAGCCTCACACCACTAATCGCAAAAGCTATCGTACCGACAAATTCTATAATTTTCACGAAAGATACGGTAGATATATATTGAAAAACATCACTCATCGCTTACGCTTTGTTATCAAGATACTCTTTTTTAAATATACTTATCAGCAAAAAGAACATAGACATCAATAAGGGGCCGAAAATAACACCCCAAAACCCGAAGATATTAAGACCGAGTATGACTCCGAAAACAGTTATCAGCGGATGCGTATCGGCCAGTTTTTTCTGTAAAACAAAACGAATCACATTATCCACATTGATCAATATGACAATGCAATAGACGGCAAGGCCTATAGCCGCCACCCAGTTTCCGGTCAGGGCCAGATAAACAACAAGCGGCGCCCAGACAAGCCCTGTTCCCAATATCGGAACAATCGTTGCAAAAGCAGTCACTACGCCAAATAAGAACGGGCTGGGCACACCGGCCGCCCAATAACCGATGATGGCAATTGATCCCTGTATAATGGCAAGCAACGGTATGCCGATTGCATTGGAACGCACCATATTATGAATTTCACCCATCACGGCGTGTTTATTGTTTTCATTAAAAGGCAATAAACTATAGGCATAACTTTCCATCGACTTACGGCTTATCAGCATAAAATACAGTAAAAAAACCATCACCACGGTAGTAATAACGAGGCCACTGACCTGACCGATAATAAACTGAAGGGCTTTTGTGGCATAGCCCGTGGCTGTTTCGATATTACTGATGCTTAACACATCATACCCTGTCTTTTCCTGTATAAGCGCAATAAAATGCTGCACGGTTGTCACCAACTGCGAGATATCTACGTTTATATCCTGTATCCTTCCGATAAGCAACCATACCAGAAAATAGATAGGCACCAGCACACAGGCAAAAACTTCCAACAGAATAAGAATAGCAGCCGTTACATTTTTCATTTTCCGTTTTTCAGTCAGATGCATCATCTGTCCGCGTACAAGAATATACAGTGTAAACGCTCCTAACACTCCATTCACAAACGACCATAATCCACTTATAACCAACCATCCAAAAAAAATGATCAGAACGATAAGGGAATACCTGAAATATTTTTCTTTCATTTAATAATCATCATTAAACAACGTACAAAGATAATCATTTCATATATTCGACATATGGAAAACAGGAAAAAATCACAATACTTTCAGATGAACGGAAGCGAACGTTATTTTTTGTACATTTGCTCCGATAATTAAAGAAATGTATGGAAGAAAATATCATATTCCCGGCAGAATGGTTTCCTCAAAGCGCAGTTCAGTTGACATGGCCTCATGAACAGACAGACTGGGCTCCGATTCTTGACGAAGTTACGGCATGTTTCGCCGCCATTGCACGGGAGATTATAAAGCGGGAAAAACTGCTGATCGTTTGTAATCAGGAGTCGGAAGTCCGGCGTCAATTGGGAGATGTCGATTATGATCAAATCATTTTCCGTGAAATGCAAACCAACGACACCTGGGCGCGGGATCATGGCGGGATCACTGTTTTTACAAACGGCAAACCGACGGTCTATGATTTTGTATTCAACGGCTGGGGGATGAAGTTTGCCGCCAACTACGACAACCTGATTACACGAACGCTTGCCGGAACCGGCACATTCCGGAAAAAGGTTGAAGTTGTTAATATGCAACCCTTCATACTGGAAGGCGGAAGCCTTGAAACAGATGGAAAGGGAACATTGCTGACAACAGTCGAATGCCTGGCTTCGGTTAATCGGAATGAATACCTGAACAAAGAACAACTGGAATACCACCTGAAAGATTTCTTCGGATTCAACAGGATACTCTGGTTGGAAAACGGATACCTGGCAGGAGATGACACGGATAGTCACATAGATACGCTGGCCCGTTTCTGTGATGAACGGACCATCGCTTATGTACAATGTACGGACGAATCAGACGAACACTTCACGGAGTTGCAGGCAATGGAAAAAGAACTGAATACATTCCGTACGGCAGACGGCAGTCCTTACCGGTTAATACCGTTGCCAATGGCTGATGAGATTTTCCGGGAAGGAGAACGATTACCCGCCACTTATGCAAATTTTCTCATCATAAATGACGCCGTACTACTCCCTTTCTATAAAAGCGACAAAGACGCAATAGCCAGAGAAGCGCTGCGGAAAGCCTTTCCCGGCAGGGAGATTATCGGCATCGACTGCCGTGCGTTAATCAAACAACATGGGTCGCTGCATTGTGTGACGATGCAATATCCGGAAGGGGTCATTTAAGCTATTCTTTTTCTTGCTAAAAAGAACCAAAAAGCAAGACTTCGTCCGCTTCGCTCAAACAGCATAGATTTTTGACGCCTCCGTCACTACTTAACGGCTCACCGTACGAGGTCGGTCAATATACTTTCTACTTTTAAATTTTAATTTATATATCTCTATGAACCCAACAGATCTTTTTTTGAAATATGTGACTTTCAATACACAATCCGACGAATCGTCTTCCGCCATGCCAAGTACGGAAGGACAACTGATTTTTGCGAAAGAGCTTGTCAAACAATTGCAGGAGATAGGAATGCAGGAGATTTCGCTCGACGAAAACGGATACATCATGGCAACGCTGCCGGCCAACACAGAGGTTGCCGATATTCCGGTTATCGGATTTATCGCCCATCTTGATACAAGTCCCGATATGTCCGGATGCAATGTAAAACCGCGCGTAGTAAATTATCAGGGAGGCGACATCATGCTGAATGAAGAGCAACAGATCGTTTTATCTCCCGATGTGTTTCCCGAAATGAAAGATTATATTGATCAGAACCTGATCGTAACCGACGGAACGACATTGCTCGGAGCCGATAATAAGGCCGGTATTGCAGCCATTATTTCTGCGATGAAACACCTTATTGAACAGGATGAAATAAAGCACGGTAAAATCAGGATCGCGTTCACTCCGGACGAAGAAATCGGGCGTGGAGCCGATAAATTCGATGTAGAAAAATTCGGTTGCAAATGGGCATATACGATCGACGGCGGCGCAATCGGAGAACTGGAATATGAGAACTTCAATGCCGCATCGGCTAAAATTACGATCAAAGGACGCAATATCCATCCGGGATACGCCAAAAACAAAATGCAGAATGCCATTCAACTGGCGGTACATTTTCACAGCCAGCTACCGGAAAACGAATGCCCGGAAAAAACAGAAAAATACGAAGGTTTTTACCACCCGATATCTTTCGGCGGCACAGTTGAAGAAGCGACTATTTTCTATATCATACGCGACCATGACCGCCAATTGTTTGAAGACAAAAAAAAGCGAATGGTCGATATTGCGCAAAAAATGAAGGAAAATATGCATGCGGATATCACGGTTGAAATAAAAGACCAATATTATAACATGCGTGAAAAAGTAGAACCGCACAGGGAAATCATCGACATCGCATTTGAAGCGATGGTAAACTGCGGCGTCAGACCGATAGTTAAACCCATACGCGGAGGTACGGATGGCGCACGCCTTTCATTCATGGGTCTCCCTTGCCCCAACATCTTCGCCGGCGGAATAAATTTTCATGGACGTTATGAATATCTTCCCGTAAAATCCCTGGAAAAGAGCAAAGAAACAATCCTGAATATTATCGGGCTGACTTATTCCAACTATTCAAATGGTTAAAGAAAGGCGCATACTCAACAGAAAAAGAAGCTGATGTACATCATAGACAACAGCTTCTTTTGTATATAAAAACTCAAAATATGTATGTTTATTCCCATCCGGGATTTTGTACTAAATTCGGATTCTTAGCCAATACATTGACCGGAACCGGACGGCGATAATGCTTCCTCTCATCAAACACACGTTTATCTACAGCATAATCCGTACCCGCATATACATCCACATATTTTTTTCCGTCTACTTCGAATGTAGATACATTGGCTTTCTCATACCTTGCTCCAACTGCCCGGTCGGCATCTTCCAATCGCATACCTAACACGCGATTTTTCAGGTAATGGCCTTTCTTCCAGCGCATCAGATCCTGATAACGGAATTGCTCGTAAGAAAGCTCCACACGGCGCTCACGACGTATTTCCACCAACAAAGAAGAGATTTCTTCCGAAGCATATTTCGGATCCATCGGAGGACTCAAATCAAGATGAGGCATCGCTGCACGATCACGTAAATCATTGATACTCTTATCCAGATCATCCTGTGAAATAGTTCCAAGTTCGGCTTTTGCCTCGGCATAATTCAACAACACTTCTGCATACCGGAACATCGGATAATCATTAATTTCATTTCCATAACCCCTTAAATCATCTTGATATTCATAATGTTTAATGAAATGAAATCCGGTAGACGACTCCCATGAAACACCCATTCCATTCAGGAAAGGAAATCCTTTTGCGGTATTCAACAATTCTTTTTCCTTCCGGGGATCAAGGATTGTCTGACTCAATCGCGGATCACGGTTATCAAAATAGCCATCATAGGTATCTTCATTGTAAACGGAACTCAGTGCTATGGGCTTGGCTGTTCCATCCGGTTCTATGCACAAAAAATCATCTACAAAATCTTTTGTCACACCGGAAGCCTGCGAAATAATATAGCCGCTTACACGATGTCCTAAACCGGGAGTTATATATGTGCGGGAAAAAAGGATTTCACTATTCCCATGCAAATCAGGACTGGTAAATAATGTCCGATAATCCATTTCCGGGTTTCCCGTATTATATAACGTATATTTTCCTGACTCCATGACCCTTTGCGCCGCATCAGCCGCTTCATTCAGCCATGACTGGTATTCACCGAGATTATGATATTTATTATAGGTGCCTTCATACAGACAAATACGCGATTTCAGCGCCAGAGCCGTGTATTTAGTCACCCGGTCGGGATGATTGCCATCCCATGATTCCGGCAAATATTCAACCGCCTTGTTTATATCGGACAAGACCTGCGCCATGACATCTTTACGCGGAGTCTGCGCCTCAAACAACTCTTCCGAGTCACCGTTCAATGCAGTAGTCACCAACGGAACATCTCCGTAATTCTGTACTTTATCCAAATAAAACCATGCGCGGAAAAAATACACCTCGCCGGCATAATTATTACGAACAGACTCGGAAATGTCCGCCCGCTCATAGTTTTCAAAGAACACATTACAACGACGTACAAAAGACCATTGCCATCCGCCGACAGTAGCATTGTCCGGAACCGTTTCCTGACCTGCGCCCACTTTAACATAACTCGCATGATTTGAAACAAATGAAGCGCTATTGTCACTCAGATTTTCTAAAGCCATCGTGCTGAGATAAGAAGAATTCCATGCCGAATTAGCATGTCCTACAAAAAAAAGATTCGTTCCGTTGTCACCGGCAGCATTATAAATGCCGTTATTGTAAACTTTCAAATCATTGGCTGTTTTCCAGAAATTATTGTCTGTCAAATCATCAATTGGCTCTCTCTGCAGAAAACTATCATTACAACTCATGATAACAAAGCCAATAAAAAGAAAACCGACTATTTTTAACATTATTTTTTTCATCTTTTTCATCTTTTAGAATGTTACATCAATACCTACTGAATATGTCCTTTGGAATGGATAAGAAGCAGCGCCATCGTTAGCTGCCTGTTCCGGATCATAAGCTCCTTTCATGTGGGAAATTTCACACAAGTTTTCACCACTGAAATAGATCTGGGCATTACTTAATTTAATTTTTTCAATCCAACGTTTCGGTATATTATAACCTACCGTCAGGTTCTTAAATCTCAAATAAGAAGCATCCTGCAAATATTTGGTTTGGGATTGCTGATTTTTGGTGCTACGTGCCCTGGGTATTGCAAAATAAGCATTGGTATCATTTTCCGACCATGAATCGGTAACAAACCATTTCTGTGTATTAAAATATTGTGTAGCAACAGGCCAAAAGGCTTGTCCGGAAGGCCAACTATCTCTTTTTCCCACACCCTGAAAAAATGCATTCACATAAAAATCTTTATAGGTTGCACCCAATGAGATACCATAATTATAACGTGGGGTCGTATTTCCGATTACCCGACGATCGCCCGGATTCTCTACCGTATTGGCGCCAACATTAATAACATCGTCTCCATTCAGATCCCGGTATTTTATATCGCCGACAGTCCATGTACCCGAACTGATAGAACTTTGCGACGGACTAGTTGCCACATCTTCGGCCGATTTAAAAAATCCGGCGGTTTCATATCCCCAGATTTCACCGATTTTCTTTCCTACATAGTAACCTGTTACAGTTGATTTAGGGCCATCATATTTTGTTATTTTAGCCTGTGCGTCAAACAGATTAAACCCTACATTATATGAAAAATCAGCCCCAATCTTATCTCTCCAGCTTATGGTAAGCTCCCATCCGTCAGTCCGCAATTCTCCCGAGTTTTTCACAGGAGCCGTAGCGCCCAGCAGTTCCGGATATTCCTGGGAAATCAACATATCGGAAGTTGTGCGCCGATAGACCTCAAACGACATATCTAAGCGGGAAGCCAACAAGGTCAAATCAATACCGCCGTTTACCGTCGTACTCTTCTCCCAAGTCAAAGATGCAGGAGTTAAAGATGCAGGATTAATCACAATATCAGTAGTAGTGCCAAAAATATAATTGGCAGACAAGTTATTAGACAGAAACGGGATATACGGATAATATTTTGTATTACCCGACCACACATTAGACGTAAGCAACTGATTTCCAAGTTGCCCATACGAACCTCTGAGTTTAATATTATTAAATAACGGTTTCACAAAAGACATAAATGATTCTTCCGACAACCTCCAACCTAAAGAAAAAGAGGGAAGAAACACAAAACGATCATCTTTCGGAAAACGGGACGTTCCGTCATAACGGCCATTCACTTCCAATAGATATTTATCATCAAAGTTATAGTTTACACGTCCGAATCCGCCACGCAAAGCCCATTCATATCCGTCGCTTGCAACCGTTTGTTCGCCTGTCCCCAAGCTGAGTGAGGGCAACTCCTGTGAAAGCTGACTCTTTCGTGTAGCAGTTGCAGATTTGTATTTCGTTACTTCCTGATTGAAACCAACCATTACTTTAAACCTATTTTTTTCGGCAATATCAAAACTGTAATCCGTATAAGCATTAAAGGAAGAATAATTCCGGTCTATTTGTTTCACTTCATAAGAATTATCCGATGAAACACCTTCTGTCGGCACGAACTTATATGTCATCATATTATCAACACGTTTCCGGTGTCTACGTTCATCATTTATAGTTTTACTGTAACTGTAATCCAAATGAATATTCCAGTTTTTCATCGGGGTGATATCAATAGATGGAGACAAGATGATTTCCGAATTTTTCAGTATATTACGTCCTCCTTCACGAAGAAGAATCTCCGGATTTTGATCATCAAATGAATATCCGATATACTTATCATATTCCGGATACTCCGGATCTCCGTTCCATACCCGTGAAGAACGAAGAGGGCTTGAAAATACAACAGAATGGTATATATTATCCTTATAGGTATGAGCTTCGTTCATCTTTGAACTGTTATAAACCATTTTCAGACCGATTTTCATCCAGTCGTATGTGTTATTCTCAACTGTAAGACGCGCGTTCGTTCTTTCATAAATATCCGGATTTACTTTCAGTACACCTTCCTGTTTAGAATATCCTACGGAAGAGTAAAAACTTGTTTTACCGCTTCCTCCCGATATGCTGACATTGTGTGTCTGTTTTGGGTTTGCCGTACGGATCAATGCATCTACCCAATCATAATACCCTGTAAAGAAATATTCGCCATCCTGCACATAATAGTCTTTCCCGGTCGGATTTTCCGCATAATTTTTAATTGCTTCCAAATAAGTCGTATTATACAGAGCCGCAATATTTTCTCTCGCTAATGATTCATTCACAAATTTTGCATGGGTATAACTGTCTTCTACGAATTCAGGCATAACCGTTGCTTTTGACCAACTGAAATTTCCCGAATAATTAATTTTCAACTTATCGTCCGCATTACCCTTTTTGGTGGTAACCAAAATCACACCGAATGCAGCGCGAACGCCATAAATAGATGATGCAGCCGCATCTTTCAACACCGTTACGCTTTCTATATCATTCGGGTTAATCAGCTTCATACTGCTTTCAATACCATCAACCAGAACCAACGGATCTCCTCCGTTTATAGAAGTCGTTCCGCGAACATTGAAACTGATATCTGCGTTCGGATCTCCACTTTTCGGAGTAATATAAACACCGGGCAACGCTCCTTGCAATGCCGTTACGGCAGAAGTTACAGGCCTGTTTTCAAACACTTGGGAACCAACCTGCGAAACGGCACCGGTCAGGTTCACTTTCTTTTGTATACCGTAACCGACTACTATAACCTCCTCCAATGCTTGCGTATCCTCTTGCAAGGTTATTTCAACACTTGTTTTTCCGGATACGGATACGAACTGTTGCACATAACCGATATAACTGACCGCCAATACCGCATTTTCCGACACGTCTAATGAAAATTTTCCATCCACATCGGAAATCACCCCGTTAGACGTTCCTCTCTCAACAATATTGGCGCCGACTACCGGTTCGCCCGTTTCATCCAAAATCAATCCGGTAATCTTTTTACTATTCTGTTGGTTAACCGTATTTATGGTGTTCCGTTCATGTTTCTTCGATAAAACAATATAATTGTTTTCAAACAGATAGTCAATATCCGTATCGGCAAACGCGCTTTTCAGATAATCTTTTACCTGCGCCGATTTCGAATGGATACGCACCTTGTGATTCGTATCGACTTCACGGTTGCGGTATACGATCAAATAGTCTGTTTGCTGTTCTATCTCTTTCAATAACTGCCCGATAGTTATTGTGTTTGCATTAACCCGTATCACAGAATTCTGGGCGTCCGTCTGTGTAGCCAAAAGTTGAAATACACAGACAAATAAAAGGATCGTACATATTTTCATGGCTCTAAAAAAATGGTTAAAATGCTTGTTTTCCACCATAGAAAAACAAAACAACATGTTTATTTTCATATCTTTGTCAATGTTAAGTGAATACTAATAAGTTTAAGACTTGTGTTTACTTTTCTCAACGACAGATGCTGCAACATCTGTCGTTTCTTTTTTTTATTCCTTGTTCATTTCATAGGCATTCATTGATTTATAGGGTTATACATTTATAATTATCTCAATATAATCATGTTATTGTCATCATCTTTTTCGATTGTAAACTTATGAATCTTCCGGATAATATGCAGAATACCCTCTACACCATCGCGTTGACGAAATTTTCCGGTATATTCCCAGGTATAAATATCCGGATCTTCCACCACAATTTTTATATCAAAATATAATTCGAGCTTTCGAAGAATACTGCCGAGAGGCTCATTTTTAAAACTGTAAATACCTTCCGTCCATAAAAAATGATCCGGGTCGACAATCGGTTCGACCATAAAATAACCATCTCCGATCATCGCCTGCTGGTTAGGTTGTAGTATAGTTCCATCCGTTTTCAGGTTTTCCCGATATACATTCAGACTACCGGACAACAGACCAACACATAAATAATCGACCTCGGAATATCCGTATACATTGAATTGGGTACCCAAAACCTCCATTTCCACTCCTTTCGACGATACGATAAAGGGACGCCCCTCATCTTTAGCAACATCAAAAAAGGCTTCTCCCTCAATCATCACCCGGCGTTCTTTTTCGCCGAACCGACTGGGAAACGTAAGCGTCGTACGCGCATTCAGATATACCGTTGTTCCATCTTGGAACGTAAACAGAAGCCGTTGTCCGGCCGGTACATGCAAACTTTGCATTGCGACGGAAGCATCCTCGGACTTCATCGTATAAAGCATAACCATATAAGTGGCTATCACACCGACAAAAATTGCGGCCGCATACCTAAGGGCGCGCAACATCAACCGGCACAAACGCTTCTTACGCCTATCTTCCATAAAAGAACGATAACTTACGCGATTTCTTTCCATGCAATCCGATTCTTTTGAAAGAGATGACAACGCGTATATATTTTTTATTTCTATGAATTGTTTTTTCAATGAAGGATCCGAATCAACTTCTTTTAATAAAGCCAATCGTTCTTTTTCCCTTAATTCCTTCTGAAAATATTTATGTATTTGTCTCTCCATTCTTTTCGTTATTTTTCAAGCCGACATGATTAATACATGAACATGACTTTATTATATAACGAATCGAATCAGAAAATCCGCTAAAGGATATCGTTTTTTTTCAGATTTCATAAACAAAATAAAAACAGGAAAAGCGGATAAAGATTTTTTAGTTCCTCTTTCAATTTTTTATAGGCAATTCCCATTTGGGTTTCAATCGTATTGACAGATATATTTAATTCTACGGCAATGTCTTTTTGTTTTTTTCCTTCGATTTTATTCATAATAAATATCTGACGACATTTTTCGGGCAAAACATCAATTGCTTTTTGAATAATTTTCTCAATATCCTCACGGTAAAAGAAATGTTCATCCAAAGCAACTAATGATTCCATATTAATTTTCATCGTTAAAACATATTCTTCCTGCAAATGTTCAAGAACCTCCTGTTCTTTCATTCTACGACGCAGATAGTCAATACTGCGATTGCGGATCGCCGTAAAGAGAAAAGCAATCACATTAATATGGGTTTGCAGAATTTCACGATTTTCCCAGAAGTCCGCAAAAACGTCTTGAAGTATATTTTCGGCATCAGCTTCGGATAAAACATATTCCTGTGCAAAACATTTCATCCTTGTATAGTAATGAAGATAGATCTGCTCAAAACTCATATTTACTCCCGATTTACTCATGCATATTTCAACCTATAATTAACAAATATATCAATCCGGCCCGCTTTATCAATGCCGCCTCTTTACTCCTCATTTCCAAACAAAACCGGAAGAACTGTTTATCTGACCTTTCTGTCCGACCAGAAATCGACCATGCGCAAAACGGCCCTCCTGCATACAGGGCAGAAAGGTTTCAGATCACGCATCATACAATGATTCATCGGACGGTATATACCTTTCGAAAGATAACCTCCGCCTTCGAACACCCCGATCCCTTCGGAATAAGAAGTATCCAACGGTGTCGGCACAGGTGTTCCGGCAGCCAGCAGGTCTTTCCATTTCTTATCAAAATCGACCAAAGTGGTAATATTCGGCTCCCAGGGTTCAAACCGGATGTCATAGAAATCATCGTATCCTGTTTCCGTATAAAAATACTCGTCGGCAAGACCGGCAAAGCTATGGCCGAACTCATGCACAAATACCTGAATTGTCTGTTCATTATCAGCGGTTCCGATTGCATAGAAATTATACATCCCCCCACCCCCGTATACATCGGAATTAACCAATACAAACTTAAATAAAAATACTCGATTTATAAGCGAGTCCGATAAAAAAATAGCATTTTTCATCCAAAACAAGACCACAGATTATGCATATATTCC